>Ga0302325_10001155_pt1 | contig 68754 bp, 58 predicted proteins | sample Palsa_T0_2_FD_201948 | JGI IMG/M metagenome (GOLD analysis project Ga0302325, IMG submission 201948) | Peat permafrost microbial communities from Stordalen Mire near Abisko, Sweden - Palsa_T0_2 | ecosystem: Environmental > Terrestrial > Soil > Palsa > Peat permafrost | place: Sweden: Abisko...
CACGACTACCGCCGGCACGTTCGCCTACACCGTGACCGCGACCAGCACCGACGGCCAAGCTGCGACCGCGACCATCCACTACACCGTCGCCGGACCACCCGTCGGGCCGCCCGCCGCGGCGCCGCCGCCCGTGCTGGCGAGCTCAACCGACCTGAGTCCCGTTGGTGGGACAGTGACGATCAAGCTGCCAGGCAGCTCGACGTTCACCTCCGTGTCTTCGACAACCAACATCCCGGTCGGTTCGACGATCGACGCGCTGTCGGGAACGGTGTCGCTGACCGTTGCCCTGCCAGACGGCGGCTCGCAGACGGGCGAGTTCTACGACGGTGAGTTCGTCTTTACGCAGTCAGAGGACGGCACCGAAGTCGAGACGTTGGCCGGCTCCGGCTTTGCCGACTGTCCGGCGCCGCCGAACGGTAAGCACGGTAGTGCGCATGATGCGGCAGCGAAGAAGAAGAAGCCGACCGCCGTAATCCGTCAGCTATGGGGGAACGCGCATGGCAAATACACGACCAAGGGCCGGTACGGGTCGGCGTCGGTGAGCGGAACCGTGTGGGTGACTGAAGATCTTTGCGACGGGACGCTCATCCGAGCGATCAAGGACAACGTGATCGTCGTGGCGTTCGCGCATCGCCACAAGAAGCACGACGTCCGTCAAGGTCACTCCTTCTTTATTCCCGCGCCCGGCTACTCGGGCTCGGGCACGGTTACAAACGCCGTTGATCACGCCGCCAGTAGCCAAAACGCTTCGACCGGCGCGAATCCAGGAGAGATCCACCGGACCAAGCGGAGCTCTGCGTGATCTCCTAGCTGCGAGTCAGGTGCGTGCGGGAAGCGCTGCGAGAGCGGTGTACAGCTCGCGTGCGGCCGCCTCACCCCACTCCAAGCTGCGCAGCGAGAAGGACTCATTCGGCGCGTGTATCTGGTCCTCGGCGAGTCCGAAGCCGCCGACGATCACTGGGTATCCGCGGGCTGCCATCTCGGCGACGATCGGAACGCTGCCGCCACAGCGAATAAACGCCGGCTCGGTCTTGCACGCGCGGCGCAGCGCTTCAGCCGCGAGCCGGAGCGCTGGCTCGGTGGGCTCGAACAGCGCTGGCTCGGCGTGCATCACTTCCGTTTCCTCGAGCACGGCACCGTCGGGCAGCGCGGAGCGCAACAGGCTGCTGAGGACCTCGTGCATACGTCGAGGATCCTGTCCCGGTGCGAGGCGTAGCGAGAGGGTCGCGCGGGCTTGCGCCGGAACGATTGTCCGCGGCTCGCCGCCAGCGATCTCGTTGACGTCAAGTGACGCGTCAGCGCCGTTGCGGATGTAGTACTCGCCGCCAGCTCCCGGATACACCGGCCTACCACCACTGTGATCGATGAGCTCATCGCCCGAGGGCAGACGCTGCCAGGAGGAGAGCTCCGCCGCGGACGGAGCGATCACCCCTTCGCGCAGCTCCTCCCGCACCCTGCCGTCAGGCCCTGGAAGCACCTCGCCGAGAATTCCCTGCAGGACGTGCAACGCGTTCAGCACGCTGCCGCCGTAAAGCCCGGAATGCAGGTTGTGCTCTGCCGTCAGCACCTGGAGGTTGAGCATTACCGCGCCGCGCAGGCCGACCGTGATCGCGGGCGTTTCGGGATCGGGCATCAGGGCGTCGAAGACGATCGCCGCGTCGGCGCCGCGCCCGTCGGCGCGAAGCCATGTTGTCACGCCACCGCTTCCGATTTCCTCCTCGCCCTCGACGAGCACCCTGACGTTAACCGGCAGCTCTCCGGCGACGGCCATCGCGCACGCGACGTGCAGCAGCGGAAGGAAGTTACCCTTGTCGTCGCATGCCCCGCGCGCGTAGATGCGGCCGTCGCGGATCGTCGGCTCGAACGGTGGTGAGTGCCACTGCTCCGCGGCTCCCGGGCCCTGGACGTCGTAGTGCCCGTAGATCAGCATCGTCGGCGCCGTAGGGTCGCGCGCCCGGAGCTCGCCAACTACGAGCGGATTCCCGTCAGCGATGCGCACGAGCTCGCCGCTGCCACCGGCTGCGAGAACCCGGTCGATCACCCAGGTCGCCGCGCGCTCGATGTCACCGCGGTCGCCTCCGCCCGTAGAGATCGACGGCACGCGAAGCCAATCAACCAGCTCATCAAGCAGCTGTGGATCCATTGGGCCCACCCTAGCGTCCCGGGCCGAACCCGCGGCGAGCGTCCCAGGCGACACGCGCCGACTGCGTTTGGCCGTTAGCTGGGCGACAGCGCAGACGTGGCGACCGCAACCGTAGCCTCATCCACCTGCCGATTCGGGCAACCCGAGCACGTGGCCCCCATCAACGTGGATCACGGTGCCGGTCGTGTAGCGCGTCTCGGGCGCGATCAGCGACCAGACCCATGTGGCGACCTCGTCTGGGCGGCCCATCCGGCCGATCGGGAGCCGGCGCGCGAGATCGGCGAGCGTGGCTTGGAGGTCTTCAGCGTAGGTCTCATGGATCGGTGTGTCGATTCCCCCGGGCGCGACCGCGTTTACGCGGATCCCGTCCTTCGCTAGCTCGTAAGCCAAGGCGCGCGTGAGGTACTCGAGGGCTGCTTTTGTGGACCCGTACAGGGTCGTGTCGGGCATCACGATCGTGCCGAGTGAGGAGCTGACGTTGACAACCGCGGCATCGTCGGAGGCTCGCAGTGCCGCGAGCGCCGCGGTCACGAGGAAGAACGGGCCCGCAACGTTGACGGCGTAGTGGCGCTCGAACGCCTCACGTGTCACAGCGTCGATTGGACTCGGCTCGATCACCGCCGCGTTATTGACGACCACGTCGATCTGCCCAAACGCCGCGAGTGTCTCCGCCACGATCCGCTCCGGCGCGGTGCGATCGCCGACGTCAGCCGTGACAGCCAGCGTACGACCCCCGATTTCCTCACGCACCGCCTCCAGCAGCTCGGCGCGCCGCCCAACGAGCACCACCGCCAGCCCCTTTGTCGAGAGCAGCCGCGCGGTCGCTGCTCCGATCCCAGTTCCCGCCCCCGTAACAATCGCCACTCGCGTCATCCGCGGCCTCAGTCTAATTCCCAGCTACGCGTCCAAGGCGAAGTAGCGCAGATCGTGACAGGCCAGCTGTGGGCCTGTTGGAGCTTGTCGCGGATGCCACCGCGTACGTACAGAACCGGGGGCATACACCGGCGATCTTCTCGAATGAGGAGCGAGTGTGTAGCGTTTCCTAGATGGCTGGCTCACTGATCGACCCGAGCGCGCCTCCAAGCGGCGAAGGCTGTGTCGAGTGCCTTGCCGCCGGTGGATGGTGGTTTCATCTGCGGCGCTGTGCCGAGTGCGGCCACATCGGGTGTTGCGATTCTTCGCCCGAACAACACGCGAGTGCGCACGCCCACGAGACCGGTCATTCGATCATCACGAGCTTCGAACCCGGCGAGGACTGGTACTACGACTACCGGTCGGACCAGATGGGCGCGGGCCCGCCCCTCGCCCCGCCCGAGCACCATCCGCTCAGCCAGCCGACTCCCGGGCCGGCAGGGAAGGTGCCTTACGACTGGGAACGGCGCCTCCACTAGGTAGGAGGTAACTGGGTCGTTGGCATAGGATCTCGCGACCGAGGGTTGGAGGGTGTGTTGGCGGTCTGTGAGCAGTGCGGCGCCGAGAACCCGAGTAGTTCCCGCTTCTGCGGCAGCTGTGGCGCCAAGCTGGCAACGAAGTCGGCCCCGCGCGAGACGCGAAAGGTCGTGACGGCGCTGTTCTGCGACGTGTCCGGCTCGACGGCACTCGGCGAGCAGCTCGACCCGGAGGTCTGGCGCGGCGTGATCCAGGGCTACTTCGCTGCGATGCGCGCGACAATCGAACGCCACGGCGGGACGGTCGAGAAGTTCATCGGCGATGCACTCGTCGCCGTGTTCGGCGTGCCGCGGGTCCGCGAGGATGACGCGCTGCGTGCGGTCCGAGCCGCGAGTGAGATCCGCGAGCGAATGCCGGCGCTGGCTGCCGAGGTTGGGCACGAGCTGCGTTTCCGCACGGGCATCAACACCGGAGCGGTCGTGATCGGCGACGGCGAGGTGCTCGCCACGGGCGATGCGATGAACGTCGCGGCGCGCCTCGAGCAGGCGGCCGGTCCCGGGGAGATCCTGGTCGGCGCCGAGACATTGCGCCTGGTGCGCGATGCGGTCGAAGTCGAGCCACTTGAGCCGCTCGAGCTCAAGGGCAAGCGTGAGCCAGTCGCGGCGTTCCGCCTGCTGCGCGTCGATCCGGTCGCGCCAGGCATGGCCCGGCACCTGGACACTCCGCTCGTCGGCCGCGAGCGCGAGCTGCGCCTACTGCGCGGCGCGTGGGAGCGCGTCGTGCAGGAGTCGGGCTGCCATCTGTTCACGCTGCTGGGTGCCGCCGGCGTCGGGAAGTCGCGCCTGGGTGCCGAGCTCCTGGCCGATCTCGGCGCGGACGCACTCGTGCTTCGCGGACGCTGCCTCGCCTACGGCGAGGGGATCACGTTCTGGCCGTTGGTGGAGGCGCTCCACGGTGCAGGCGAGCGCGCCGAGGCGACCATCGCGCGCTTGACAACCGGCAGCGCGGCGGCGCCAGAAGAGCTCTTCTGGGAGGTTCGCCGCCTTCTCGAGTCGCTCGCCGCGGCGCGAGCGCTCGTGCTCCACGTGGACGATCTCCAGTGGGCTGAGCCGATGCTGCTCGACCTGCTCGACCACGTCTCCGACCTCTCGCGTGGAGCACCGATTCTGCTGCTCTGCACGGCGCGGCCGGAGCTGCTCGACGTCCGCGCCGGCTGGGGCGGAGGCAAGCTGAACGCGACCACGGCGCTGCTCGAGCCGCTCGGCCTGGGCGAGTCGCTGGCACTCCTGGAGGAGCTCGGCGAGGGCATCGACGCCGACACCTGCAGGCGAGTCGTTGCCGCCAGCGAGGGCAACCCGCTGTTTATCGAGGAAATGGCGGCGCTCGCACGGGAGAGCGGCAGCGTCACGGTCCCGGCGACGATCCAGGCGCTGCTGGCGGCCCGCCTAGAGCAGCTCGGCGTCGAGGAGCGCGAGGTGCTCGAGCGCGGCGCGATCGAGGGCGAGGTGTTCCACCGACTGGCGCTGCACGCGCTCGCCGGCGAGCCGCTCGCCGCGCAGGTTGATAGTCGACTTGCCGCGCTCGTGCGGCGCGAGCTGATCCGACCCCACCGCTCGGCGCTCGATGGCGACGACGCGTTCCGCTTCCGTCACCTGCTGATCCGCGACGCTGCCTACGAGGCGCTGCCGAAGTCGACACGCGCGCAGTTGCACGAACGCTTCGGCTACTGGCTCGAGGAGCATGCCACCGGGCTGCCCGAGCTCGACGAGATCGCCGGCTGGCACTTCGAGCAGGCTGTCCGCTACGCAGCTGAGCTCGGGCGCGACCCCGACGCGGTGCTGCGTCGCCGAGCCGCGGAGCGCCTGTTTGCGGCCGGGCAACGCGCGGCCAATCGACGCGATGACGCGGCGGCGCGAAGCCTGCTCGATCGTGCTCTTGTGCACGCCGATCGCGGTGCTCCACTGCACGCCGCGATCGCCGTCGAGCTCGCCGAGCAGCTGCTCGACAGGGGCGAGTTCGACAATGCCCGTGGGCTCCTGGATGCGGCCGCCGAAGTCCCGGCCTTCGCGAGCCAGGTCGCGATCGTGCGCATAGACTGGGCGATTCGCGCCGCGCCTCACGAGACGGCCGCGCTGTTCGAGCAGTTGCCGGCGTTGATCGCCGACTTCGAGCGCGCGGGGGATCAGCGCGGCCTCGCGCGGGCCCAGATCATGTGGGGTCACTGGCACTGGCTCGGCAGCCGCGCCGGCCCGACGGCGGAGCACATGCGGCTCGCCGCCGAGCACGCGCGGCTCGCCGGCGATGACGGCCTGCTGGCGCGGGCGCTGAGTTTCTACGCGCTCTCGATCGGCTACTCGGAGCTCGGCGTCACTGAGGTGCGCAACGCACTCGGAGCGATCGCGCCCGACATGACGGGACCCGTGGCCCAGGCCTGGCTCGACATGGCGCGCTGCGATCTCGCGTTGCAGGAGGGGCGACTCGCCGACGCCAGGTCAATGGGTCAGGGCGCGATCGACGCGCTGATGGAGATCGGCATGCTCGTGCTCGCCGGCGGCGCTTACATGGGGCTCGCGCGAATCGAGATCCTGGCGGGCGATGCTCAGGCTGCACGGGACTGGCTGCTGCGGGGCGACGCAATCCTCGTCGGGGTGGGCGAGCGCTCCTACCGCTCGACGGTTCAGGCGAGCCTTGCGCTCGCCGAGGCGCTGCTGGGGGATCGAGCAGCGGCGCTCGCGGCGAGCGAGCTCGCCGAACACCTCGGCGCGCCCGAGGACGTGATCAACTTCGTCATCACCGGCCAGGTGCGATCGATGCTCGCGCGCGCCACCGGAGACCTCGACGAAGCCGAGCGGCTGGCGCGCAGCGCGATCGAGCACGCCGAGCGGACCGACTTCTACCAGTACCGCGGCGACGCACGACTCGAGCTCGGGCGCGTGCTCGCCGCGGCCGGCCGGCGCGAGGAGGCCGCGGCCGAGGTCAGCGCGGGCCTCGCGCTCTACGAAAGGAAGGGCGACACGATCCTCACGAGCAACGCCCGCGCGCTGCTCGCCGAGCTCTGCTGAGCGCGCACGCAGTCCAGGCCTAAGGGTCCTCATCGTCACCAGACGAAGCCGGGCCGGCTTGGAAATCGGGCGTCCGAGTGGGCGGTGCTGGGCTCGAACCAGCGACCTCCCGCTTTTAAGCCGAATCTCGCGGTGAGTCGGACGACTTGGGAGAGCAGCAAAATACTGGCAATCTGAGCGATTCGGAACCTTCTTGCGGCCGGAGCTCAGGACGGCTTTTGGATGTCCGGGCGGGCGAGGGCGAGGTAGAACACGAGGACGAAGACGGCAACGGCGAACACGATCGCCGTCGGGCCGTCGCCGAAGTTGATCCCGCTGATGCTCTGCGGTTTGCTGATGTAATCGGCGAACGACGCGCCGAGCGGCCTGGTGACGATGTAGGACATCCAGAACGCCGCGATGCCATTCAGACCGAACCGCGAGTGCGCGAGAGCCGGAGTCAGGATGACGACGGCGAAGAGGATGCCCGAGTCCAGGTAGCCCAGGTTCAGCGAGGTCGCAGTGAAGTCTCCGAGCGCGGTCCCGAGTGCGAAGGTCGCGAACACCGTCGCCCAGTAAAAGGCCTCACGCCGCTGGGTCGTGATGCTGTGGATCGACAGCGTGCCCTCGCTGCGCTGCCACAGCCAGAAGATCGCGGCCAGGACCACCGCCCACAACAGGGTCGTCCCGAAATAGGGGATGTGGACGTCCAGATGCAGGAAATCGGACACGCCGGTCCCTGTGATCGCGATCGCATAGGCCAGGAACCAGTAAGCGAAGGCTCGGTAGCGGCGAGTGCTGAATTGCAGCAGCAGCCCGACGACGATAACGAGCACCTCGGCGCCGCCACCCTTGAAGTTGCCGTACGTCTTGAGCCAATCGGAGGTCGCCTCCCCGCCGGCAGTCGTCAAGATCTTCACAACCCAGAAGAGGAGGATTACCTCCGGGACTTTCGCGGCGATCGGAGCGGGAAAGAAACGACCGATCAGCGGGATCCGGCCATCGCCCGACGCCGCTCGCCGTCCGAGGCTCTGCGAAAAACTGCCGTCAATGCGAGCGGTCCCCAACTAGCCAACGCCTCCTTCGCCTGAACTTGGCCGACGATATCAAGCGTCCCCGCCCAGGCCGTAATCGCCAAACGCGGTCCCGCGACCAGCCGTTGGAGTTCTACATACGGATTCCATCGAACTGACGTAGTCGATGCTTTCGCCGCCTGTGTGGACACGCCGTGAGCGCGGAATCATGGGCCCTCGGCTCCCCCGCTCGTGGGCTCCTCGCTCGCGAGCGTGTAGCCGACCGGGAAGGGATCCACGTGTGTCACGCGGCGGATCAGGCCGGCGATGCCTCCCGGCAGGACGAGCGTCATCAACACGGCGAGCGCACCGAGGGCGATCAGATAATAGGCACCGTCGCTCGCGAACTCGAGCTGGATGTACCAGAAGACCACGGCACCGATCACGGGCCCTTCAATCGTCCCGAGGCCGCCGATCAGGACGATGAAGATCATGTAGGCCGAGAGGTTCACGCTGTAGGCGGAGCTGGGGACGATGTCGAGGTTGCTCATCAGCAGCAGCCCGCCGGCGGCGCCGCAGCCGATCCCGGCGACCGTGTAGGCGATGCGCCGCGTGAGCGTCGAGCGCACGCCGAGGCTCCGCGCGCCGTCCTCGTCGTCGCGCGTGGCGGTCAGGGCGAGGCCGGTGCGGCTCCGCAGCAGCCAATAGACGCCGACTAAGGTGATCACCGCGCAGATCAGCGCGGCCCAGTAGACGTCCTTGAGGCGCGTGATCGGCTCCAGGTAGGAGAGCGCGTCGAGCGACGTTCCGCTGCCCCCGCCGAGCGAGTTGATCTGCTGGGTGATCAGGGAGAAGACCTCGGCGACGACCCAGGTCCCGATCGCGAAGTAGCCGCCGCGCAGGCGAAAGACGACGAACGAGCTGACCAGCGCAACGACGCCGCAGAGCAGCGCCGTGAGGGCGAGGGCGACGAACGGCTGGACGGCGTTGTTGTCGGCGAGGTCGAGCAGGATGTATCCACCGAGCCCGATGAAGGCCTGCAGGCCGATCGAGACGAGCCCGGCGTAGCCCGCGAGCAGGTTCCAGGTGACCCCCATCACGATCAGGATCAGCAGCTGCGTGAGGTTGTTGATGTTGCCGACCGACTCCGTCACCGGCACCAGCGCCATCAGCGCCACGACGACCGCGAAGATGACGAAGGAGATCCAGCCGAAGCGCGCCGAGCGGCGGACGCGCGGCCCCGAGCCGGAGCCAGCCGGCGCCCCGGCAGGATCAGGCGTCGCGGCGGCGTGCGCGCTCATGCGAGCACCGAGCTTCGGAACAGGCCGCGCGGCCTGACGACCAGGACGGTCAGGAAGACGAGGTGCCCGATCAGGATCGGGTCAGCGGCGTTGATCTGGGCCCCCACGGTCTGCGCGACACCGAGCACGATGCCGCCGGCGAGGGTGCCGCGAACGGAGCCGATGCCGCCGATCACGACGGCCTCGAATGCAAAGATCAGGTAGCTCGAGCCGCTGGTCGGCGTGAACGTCGTGCGCATGCCGAGAAAGACGCCAGCAATGCCGACCGTGGCGAGCGCCAGCATCGCGGCGAGCGCGTAGATCTTGCGCGAGTCAATGCCCATCAGCTGCGCTGTCGCCGGATCGTCTCGCGTCGCGCGCATCGCGTGCCCGAGCCGCGCTCGCTGCAGGAACAGCTCGATCCCGAGCAGCACGACGATCGCGACGCCCAGCGTGAGGAGCGGGAACCAGCCGATCGAGAGCTGACCGGAGATCTTCCAGCTGCCGATCCCGAAGGAGCCGATCGGGAGGATCCGCGAATCGGGCGAGTCGATCTGTAGCAGCAGGTTCTGGAGCGCGATCGAGAGCCCAAATGTCGCGAGCAGCGGCGCGAGCGCGCTGATCCCGAGTGCCCGGTCGAGCACGAGGCGCTGCAGCACGAGGCCGACGATGGCCATGCCGGGGATCACGATCAGCAGCGTCAGGAAGGGGCTCCAGCCGAGCGAGTCGACGAGCGCGAGCGAGCCGTACGCGGCGACGACGGAGAGATCGCCGTGAGCCAGGTTCACGGTGCGCATGACGCCGAACATGAGCGAGAGCCCGCAGGCGAAGAGCGCGTAGAGCCCGCCGAGCATGAGGCCCTGGACGACCGCGTTTACCCAGACCACGGCGGCACTCCGTGACGCACCTCAGATGCCAAAGTAGGCCGCCCTGATCGAGTCGCGATCGAGGTCGTTCGCGTCGCCCTCGAGGGTCACGCGGCCTTCGAGCAGGCACTGAACGCGATCGGCGGCGGCGATTGCCTGACCGACGTCCTGCTCGACGAGCAGGACCGTGGTTTCCTCGGCGCTGACCTCGGGGAGGACGGCGTACAGGCTCTGCACGATTACCGGCGCGAGGCCCAGCGACAGCTCGTCGAGCAAGAGCAGGCGCGGGTTGTTCATCAGAGCGCGACCGATCGCGACGGCCTGCTGCTCGCCGCCCGAGAGTTGGTTGGCGTGGCGCTGGCGGAGGTTCGCGACGATCGGCAGCAGCTCGTAGACGCGATTCAGCGACCACGGTCCCTTACGCCGGCGAAACGCGCCGATCGTCAGGTTCTCCTCGACCGTGAGGCTCGGGAAGAGGCGGCGGCCCTCCGGCACGAGCGTGATCCCGAGGGCTACGCGCGCGTGGGCAGGCAGGTCGCTGATGTCGCGGCCGTCGAAGCGGATCGATCCACTGCTCAGCCGCCGCGAGCCGGCGATCGCCCCGAGCAGCGTCGATTTGCCGGCGCCGTTGGCGCCGATGATCGCGAGCGTGCCGCCGGTCTCGACGGCCACGTCCACCGACCAGAGCGCCTGGAAGTCGCCGTAGTGGACGTCGATCGACTCGACCTCGAGCGAGCTCAAGGCGCGACCGTACCGAGATAGGCATGCTGCAGCTCCTCGCTCTCCATCACCTCCTGCGGATCGCCCTGCGCGATCACGCGGCCGTATGTCAACGCCATCAGACGATCGACCGTCGCCATGAGCGCGTGCACGACGTGCTCGATCCAGACGATTCCGAGCCCGCTCGCGCGCAGCTCGAGGACGAGCTCCACGAGCTTCTGGACCTCGGGCTCGGTGAGTCCACCGGCGATCTCGTCGAGCAGCAGGATCTCGGGCGCCGTCGCCAGCGCGCGCGCCAGCTCGAGTCGCTTGCGGTCGAGCAGCGGCAGGCTGCCGGCGAGCCGGTTGGCCTTGCCGCTGAGTCCGGCGCGCTCGATCGCGCCGTTGGCGAGGCGGTAGCGCTCGCGGCCGCGGTGGGTGCCGCCGCCGTTCGTCGCGCCGACGAGGATGTTCTCGAACACGCTCATGCGCTCGAAGGGACGCGGAACCTGGTGGGTGCGGCCGATGCCGCGCCGGCAGCGGCCGACTACCCCGACCCGCGTCACGTCCTTGCCGGCGAGGACGACGCGCCCGCCGTCAGGCGCCAGCGCGCCGCTCACCAGGTTCAGCATCGTCGTCTTGCCGGCGCCGTTGGGCCCCATCACGCCCAGCACCTCGCCGCCGGCGACGTCAAAGGTGACGTCGTCGACGACGAGGAGCGCACCGAACGACTTCCGTAGGTTCGCTACGGACAGCAGCGACTCGCTCACGCCAGCGCTTCTACGTGCCCAGCCCTCGGGATGTGCGGATGCCCCGGGTTCGCGACGATCACGATCTCATATGGATACTTCTTGCTCTTGCGCCACTGGCCGCCGACGAGCGGAGTCTTGGCGACGTTCGGCACCGGCCCAGTGTTCCAGTTGAGCGGCCCAACAACCGTGTCGAGCTTGAGGGTCTTGATTGCGTCGATGATGCCAGTCTTGTCTGTCGGACCCTTGGCCTTGGCGAGCGCAGCAAACGCGACCTCGAACACCGCGTGCGCGAAACCGATCGGCTGCGTCCACTGCTGTTTGGCCGACTTCGTGTAGGCGGCTGCCAGTTGCGCCGCCGACTGGCCGGTCACCGACGACTTGAAGGGGAACGGCGGGCCCCACCAGTACTCGCTGCCGACGTTCTCGCCGAGCGCGCCGAGCGAGTAGACAACTGACGGGAACAAGATCGCCTTGGCCATGGTGACCAGTTTCGGCTTGAAGCCCTGCTGCGCCGCCTCTTTCCAGAAGTTGACGAAGTCGGGCGGGATCACAACGCCGGTGAGGATCTCGGCGTTGCCGGACTTGAACGCGGAGATCTGCGCGCTGAAGTCCGCCGTTCCGTCGGCGTACGCGCCCGGGTTGATGTACGTGTAGCCCTTGCTCGTGATGAACGGCGGGAAGCCGGTTGCCGTCGCCGAGAACGCGTTACCGTCAGCGTCGTTCGGCCACAGCGCCGCGATCACCTTATTGGTCTGAACCTGACTCCACATGTCGTAGTAGACCGCCTCGAGATCCTCGAGCCCCCAGAAGAAGTGGTATGTCCAGTTGAAGCTCGTCTTCCCAGGCACGCCACCGCGGCCGATGAACCATGACTGCCACGGAGCGACTGAAGAGATGCATGGAATGCCATTGGACTCGCACTGGTCCGCGACGGGGTTGGTCGTGTCCGGCGTCGAGGTGACAAGCATCAGGTCGATGCCATCGTTGAGGATCAGCTCGCTGGCGACCTGAGCCGCGGTGGCGTCGACCGACTGCGAGTCCTTCGTGATGATCTGAACGTTGTAGCGCTTGCCGCCACTCTTGATGCCTCCGGCCTTCTTCACATAGTCACGAATAGCGCCGATGACAAAGCCGTCGGCCTGGCCAAACGCGGCGAGTGGGCCGGTCTGGGGGGTGACGAAGCCGATTTTGACTGTGCCCGCCGTCCCTGCGGACTTGGCCCACGCCGTCGAGGCGTTGAGCAGAGTGCTCGGGAGCGCCGCCGACCCGACGGCGGCGCCTGCGAGGCCAGCGTTGCGCAGGAAGCGGCGGCGATCCATCTCCGACCAGTGGTCGGTCTTGACGGGGTCTTCTTTCGTTGACTCGGAATCAGTCATGCTCTCCTCTTTTCGCTTGATCTGGCGATTCAGTCGTTACGGGTACGCGCGATCGTCGGGCGCTCTCGAGCGCAACGAATGTGCCCCGGTTTGCCGGTTTGGGCGCGTCGATGAGGCCGCGCACGGGTCGGTCCGGCGCGCGCCACGGGCGCGCCGAGGTCCGCGACAGCGCCACGGCGATGCGTCGATCAGCCGCTCCGACGCCAACCATGGCGTGCGACTCACAGCCGGTGTTTACAAACTCCGGCACTCCCAACACCTCTCCTCCGAAACCTACGACGCGGAGAGCATGGCACCGCGCGACCCCAAAACACAATACGAATGTTGTGGCGCTGCAATACCTTTTCACTATGGATCTGAAGACGATGGAGTACTATCTCGTGGTCGTCGGAGAAGGCTCGATAACGCGGGCCGCCGAACGCCTGCACATGTCCCAGCCGCCGCTGACGGTGCGCTTGAAATCGCTCGAGGCCGAGCTCGGCGTCGAACTCCTCTCGCGCCACGGACGCGGCGTCGAGCCGACCGCGGCCGGGCGGGTGTTCGCCGACCGCGCGCGCCGCCTGCTGGCCGACGTGCAGGGCACGACCGACGCGGTGCGCTCGATCGGCCACGGCGTATCGGGGACGCTCGCCGTCGTGACGGGCGGCTCGGTCGCCCCGAGGCTGCTCTCCAGTCTGCTGGGGACGCTGCGCGAGCAGGCCCCCGACGTCGCGATCAGCGTCTCGAGCGGGACCGACGCCGCGGTCTGGGACCAGGTCAGCCACGGCGAGGCCGACGCCGGGTTGCTGCACCTCGCGCCCCAGCCGGCGAGCCCGCAGGGCTGGCGCGGCCTCGAGACTGCGGTTGCGGCGCGCGAGCCGCTCGTCGCCGTGCTGCGCGAGGACCACCCCGTCGCCGGCCATGAGCGGGCCGACGTCGTGGCGCTGACTGCGGAGACGCTGATTTCACCGGCGGCGTCCTCGGCCCCCGGCCTTCACGAGCAGCTGCTCGCGACCTGGCAGGCGGCGGGTGGCAGCCCCGAGCACGTACGCGAGACGGACTCGACCTCGACGACGCTGGCGCTGGTCGAAGCGGGGCTCGGCGTCGCGATCCTGCCGGCGGCGGTGACGGCGCTCGTCTGGCGCGGGCTGATCGGGCTGCCGCTGCTCCAGCATCACCCGGCCGTCGAGACGGTGATCGTTTGGCGCCACGACGCGACCTCGCCGGTGCTGCGGCGCTTCCTGCGGATCGCCCTCTCGACGCCCGAACCGGACGTGCTGAGCCCCGAGCACGCACGCTGAGCGTGCGCTCAGCCGGCCGTCGCCGGCTCGCTCTCGGTCGCGATGTCGCCGAGGTTCACCGGACCCTCCGAGCGGTCGAGTATCAGCTCGAGCGCGCGTCGCAGCTTGCCGGCTGGGTCGGCCACGCTCGCCGCCGCGCGCCAGCCGACGTGCGCGTCGGGACGGGCCAGCACGCAGCCGTCCTCGGCGACCTCGCGCAGCCGCGCCCAGTCGTCGTAGAGGTCGGTGAACTCGCGGCCCGGCCCGATGACGTAGACCGCAATCGGGATGCCCAACTCTTCCGATACCCGTGCCGCCGCATGGCGCCAGGACTCGCCGGAAATCCCAGTCAATAAAGCGAAGCGGCCCTTGCCGACGATGTCGTGTGTGCTGACCTTGTGACCGCCCTCGCCGAGCCAACAGTGAGGCAGGCGAGCGCCGGGCCAGGTCGTCGGGTGGTAGTAGAGCTCTGCGTCGCGCGTATAGGGCGGCTCGGGCGTGCCGTCGCCGACGACCGCGCAAGAATTGTAGCGCTGGCCGAGCTCGACGCCGTGCGCGTTGAACTCGTAGTCCTTGAGCTCGAGCGCCTCGCGCAGCTGCTCGCGCTGGCGCGCCGCTTCGGGCGTGTTGTCGGCCCGTGCGCGCATCCGCTCGTTCATCACGTCGGGATCGCTCGTGTCGGAGAAGCCGAGCGCTGCGAAGATCGGCCCGAATTCCTCGATCGACTGGTTGGCGCGCAGGACGATCTGGCGGCCGATCGGGGCGCGCTCCGCGTCGTAGCTGTCGAGCAGGCCCGCGCCCGCGTCGCCGCGCAGCACAAAGGCGAGCTTCCAGGCGAGGTTGTAGGCGTCCTGGACAGAGGTGTTCGAGCCGAGCCCGTTCGACGGCGGATGGCGGTGGACGGCGTCGCCGGCACAGAACACGCGCCCTTCGCGGTAGCGCGTGGCGTACCACTTGTTGTTACCCCACAGCGAGGTCGAACGGATCGTGACTGGGACGGTGTCGTCACCGATCAGGTTGTGAGCGATCTGGATCGCGGCCTCGTCGTCGAGCTCGGGCGGCGGCTCGTTGATGTCATAGCCCCAGACGATCAGCCACTCGTCCCACGGGCGGACCATGCGCACGAGACCCATGCCGATGCCGCCGATGTCGGAGCCCGGCTGGAGCACCCAATAGAGGACGCTCGGGCGGTGCTCGACCTTTGTCGTGAGGTCGGCGTGGAAGACGATGTTCATCGAGCCGGCCACGTCCATCTGGCCCTCGAACGGGAGATCGATGTCCTTGGCGATCTGGCTACGCCCGCCGTCGGCGCCGATCACGTACTTGGCCTCGATCGTGTACTCGTTGCCGGCGACGCGGTCGCGCACGCGGACGGCCACGTGGTCCTCGTGTTGGGTCAGCGAGAGGTACTCGGTGTCGAAGCGGATGTGCGAGCCGCGCGCGGCAGCGTGCCCGATCAGGATCGGCTCGAGCAGCGTCTGGGGCAGGTCGCAGATCTCCGAGGGGCTGGCCAGCGTGTAGTCGGCCTGGCGCGAGGGGTGCGTGCCCCAGGTGCGCACGCGTCCGATCTCATCGCCGGTCAGCGACGTGCAGAATACGGTGTCGCCCATCAGCGGCTGCGGCGTGCCCTGGGCCTTGATGTCGGCCTCGATCCCAAGGTCGCGGAAGATCTCGACGGTCCGCTGGTTGGTGATGTGGGCGCGCGGGGTGTTGGCGGTCCACGAGTACTTGGTGATCACGATGTGATCGACGTCGAGCGTCGCGAGCGCCAGCGCGGCGGTGCCGCCGGCCGGCCCGCTACCGACGATCAGCACGTCAGTCCGAACGGTCTCGGTCATTCTCTTCCTCACTAGCCAGCCGGACGTCGAAGACGAGCTGCCACCAGCGGCCGTCGAGCGTGCGACCGGCCGGGCCTGCGCCGGGCGGTTGCTCTTGAAACTCTGCGATCAGGGACTCCTTGACGCCGAACACTGCATCGTCGTCGAGGTGCGGACCGCCGGCAACGAAGACGTGCGTGACGAGCCGGTGGTGGCCGGGTGCGGCGACCATGAAGTGAATATGGGCCGGGCGCATCGGGCTGCGGGAGGTTGCGGCGAGTAGCTCGCCGACCGGGCCGTCACCTGGGATCGGGTAGGCGGCCGGCTTGACCGACCAGAAGCCGTAGCGACCGTCATCGTCGGCGCGCGTGCGAGCCCTGCCCGCGGTCCGCGCGTCGCTGTACTGGACGTCGTAGAAGCCGTCCTCATCGGCCTCCCAGACCTCGATCTCGGCGCCCGCGAGCGGGTTGCCGGCGGTGTCGGTAACGCGACCCTCGACCCAACACGGCTCGCCGCGTGCGCCCTGCGCGGCGTCGCCGCCGTATTCGATCAGCGGCGCGTCGGCGACGAAGAACGGACCGAACACCGTCGGCTCGGTCGCGAGCGGATCGGACGGGGCGTTGATGCCGATCGTGAGCATCGAGAGGCCGAGCACGTCGGAGAGCAGGATGAACTCCTGGCGCTTGTCGTCGGAGATCTGGCCGGTCCGCGTGAGGAAACCGATCATGTACTCCCATTCGGCGTCGGTCAGGCGCACGTCGCGCGCGTACGCGTGTAGATGGCGGACGAGTCCCTGCAGCAGCTCTCGCAAGCGTGGCGAAGGGGTCGCGGCGAAGCTCGCGAGAACGCGCTCGGTCAGCGCAGCCTCGCGGCGGCGAAGCTCTACCTGTTGGCCGGTCGCGATCATGCGAGGATCATCGCCGACCGGGGTGGGGCGCCGTCGAAAGCGGACCTTAGGAGTGCGTCGATCGCCGGTCGCGAAGGCGGCTCGGGCAGGGCCGCGAACGCCTCGGCGACTAGCTCGCCGGCCTTCGCGAGCTCGCTCTCGGGCAGTCCGAGCTGGCGCAGCGAGACGGGCGCGCCGAGTTTCCGTTCGAAAGCAAAGATCGCCTCGGCGGCGCTGTCCCCGTCGCCGCCCAGGGCGGAGACGATCCGCGCGTCGACGCCGTCGAGTTGCGGCGCGGCGAGCGAGGTCGTGTAGGGCAGCACGACCGCGTGCGTCTCGGCGTGCGGCAGGTCGTAGGCGCCGCCGAGCACGTGGCAGATCTTGTGGTGGATGCCGGAGCCGGCGGTCGCGAAGGCGTGGCCGGCGAGCCAGGCGCCGTAGAGCGCGTGCGAGCGCGCATCGAGATCAGCGCGGTCCGCAAGGATCGCCGGCAGCCCCGCGGCGAGCGCGCGGATACCCTCCTCGGCGATCAGCGATGTGATGGGGTTGCGCTTGGCCGTCCAGAGCGCCTCGGCGCAGTGCGCGAGGGCGTTGAGGCCGCTGACAGCGGAGAGCTCGGCCGGCAGTGAAACGGTCAGCGCTGGGTCGTAGATCACGAGCTTCGGAAGGACGCGGAGATCGACGCCGGTCGTCTTGCGGCCGTTCTCGGTCAGCCCCCAGATCGGCGTCACCTCGGAGCCGGCATAAGTCGTCGGCACCGCGACGATGTCCACCCCGCTCTCCATCGCGACCGCCTTCGCCGTCCCGGTCGTCGAGCCGCCTCCCACGCAGAGGAGGCAGTCGGCCTGCGTGGCACGCGCGGCCTCACGGGCCTGCCGCGCGATCTCGATCGGCACGTGCGCGCGTATATTCGAAAAGCGCCCGGCGATCCGCGTGCCGAGCGCGTCGGCGATCCGATCGGCCAGGGCCCGCTCCGGCTCGGCGGCGATCAGCAGGATGCGCTTCGCGCCGAGAGCGTCGATCACGCGCGCAAGCTGCCAGCGCTCCGTCGAGCCCACGCCGAATACCACGTGCGACGGAAAGCCGGTGTACTCGAACTCCGGCACTCCCACACCCTCTCGTCCGAACCTCACGGCCTCGGGCAGCATGCCACTGCCCGCGACCAAAACACAATACGAATCTTGTGCCATTCCGATAGCTATTGCCTATGGGTGGGCACAGCCGGTTGCGGCGCGCCGAGAGCACCTACGCGGACCTCCCAGCCGACTATGGACCCGTGGGATTTACGGATGTTGCGAGATGGGCGATATCGAGCCCGAAATAGTCGTGGGCCTGCTACTGCCGTCTAGTCGCGGCGTAGGCGACGAACTCGTCGAGCGCGCTCGGATCGAGCAGTCCGTCGACGCTTGCGGCGAGCTCTGGAGGCGTGCCGAGCAGGATCCGCTTGAGCGGGGTCTCGAGCTTCTTTCCGGTCAACGTTCGGGGGACCGCTTTGATGCGGACGATCCTGTCAGGCACATGCCGCGGTGAGAGTTGCGTGCGCAGCGCGTCGACGATCGCGGTGCGCAGTCTGTCATCCAGCGCCGCATCTGGCACCAGAGCGACGAACAGGAGCAACTCGCCGGGCCCGCCAGCGTCGTCCTCGAGGTGGATGACGACGCTGTCGAGAACCTCGGGCAACTCCTCGATCACACCGTAGAACTCGCCCGTTCCCAGTCGCACGCCGGCGCGGTTGAGCGTTGCATCCGAACGACCCGTCGCGACACATGTCCCGCGGGTCGTGAAGCGAATCCAGTCACCCTGGCGCCAGATCCCGGGAAAGGTGCTGAAGTAGGCGTCGCGGTAGCGCGATCCGCCCTCGTCGCCCCACAGCCCGATCGGCATCGAGGGCATTGGGCGAGTGATGACGAGCTCGCCGAGCTCGCCGAGCACCGCGTTGCCGTCGCTGTCGAACGCGTCAGCCGCGACCCCGAGGCAGCGCCCGGAGATCTCGCCCGCGTAAACCGCCTGCAACGGGCCTCCACCGACGATCGCGCTGCAGACGTCGGTCCCGCCCAAGCCGTTGATCAGCAGCATCTCCGGCCCGAGTTGGTCGTAGAGCCACTTGTAGCCCTCGGCCGGCAGCGGCGATCCGGCAGTCGCGAACACACGGATCGAGCTGAGGTCGAAGTCCTCGCCAGGCGCGATCCCGGCGCGGCGACAGGCCATTACAAATGCCGGGCTCGCCCCCATCACACTCGGACGCGTCGTCGCGGCGATACGCCATTGGCGGTCGAGTTGCGGCCACGTTGGGTCGCCGTCGACCATGACGATCGACGCCCGCAGCAACAGCGCGGACACCAGCGCGTTCCACATCATCCACGACGTCGTCGTGAACCACAGCAGGCGGCCGCCAGGTTCGACATTCCAGCTCAGCGCGTGCGACTTGAGATGCTCGAGGAGGATCCCGCCGTGTCCGTGGACGATCGCCTTCGGCGGCCCGGTCGTGCCGGAGGAGAACAGAACATAGAGCGGATGGTCGAACGGCACAGCCTCGAACGCGAGCGGCGCCGCCTCGGCGGTGAGGGCCTCCCAGGTCATGCTCGCAGGCACCGCGAACGGTCCGTAGGGGAGGTGCACGACATGGCGGAGGCTAGGCAGCTTTGAGCGTATCGCCGCGACCTCCGTGCGCCGGTCGATCATCCGGTCGCGGAACCCGTAGCCGGCCACGGTGATCAACACCTTCGGCGCCAGAAGAGCAAGCCGGTCGATGACAGCCCGCGCACCCAGCTCTGGTGCACAGCTCGCCCAAACCGCTCCGAGGCTCGCCGTGGCGGCGAACGCAATCAGCGTCTCGGGGGCATTGGGAAGGTAGCCGACGACCCGATCGCCGCGCCCGACGCCGAGGCGCTCGAGGCCCGCGCGGGCACGACCCACCTGATCGACCAGCTCGGCGACGGTCAACTCCACGATCGGCCGCGTCTGCGAATGCGCCACGAGCGCAACGCGCTCGTCATCCGCGGCGTCGCCGAACAGATGCTCGGCGTAGTTGACCAGTGCACCGTCGAACCAGCGCGTCCCGGGCATCGCGGCCGACTCGAGCACGCGCGTGTATGGGGCGTGCGTCCGGACCTCGAAGAACTGCCAGATCGACTCCCAGAACCCGGCCTGGTCGTCGACCGACCAGCGCCACAGCTCGTCGTAGTCGCCGAACGAGCGTCGGTGCGTGTGCTCGAGCCACTGTAGGTAGCGTCCGATCGCGGTCCGGTCGCGGACGTCGGCGGGCGGCGTCCAGATCGGCGTCGATGCGTCTGCTGGCAGCGTTGAGCGGGCGGGCATCCGTTTGGTCCTAGCCGAGCATCGAGATCAGGTCGGAGATACCGTCGATTACAAGGTCGGGACCCTTGCGCCCACCGGGATCAGGCGTTCCCGCGCTGATCCCCGAGCGTACGAGAACGGTCGTCGAGCCTCCGATCCGTCCGAGGGCGATATCCATCCCGATGTCGTCCCCGATCACAGCGATCGACGCTGCCGCGACGCCGAGCCGCGAGGTCACCTCGCGCAACGCGGCGCGGGAAGGCTTGCCGACGACCGTCGGCCGGCGCCCGGCGGCTTTGGCGATCGCCGCTGTGACCATCGCCCCGCGGCTGAAGATCGGTCCGTCGCGACCGGCGTAGGCGGCGGCATAGTTGGCCGTCAGGAACGCGGCACCGCGCTGCACAGCGCGCGCTGCCCGCTCGAGCACGGCGAGTACCGCCTCGTCGACGTGCGCGACAAAGACCGCGCCCGGATCAGCGCCATCCGCATCGGCGAGCACGACGACGCCGGCGTCCGCCATTCGCCGCCGCGTGTCCTCACTTCCCAGCACGACGACAGCTCGATCGGGCAGGCGGCCGGCCAGATATCGCATCGCGGAGCACACCGGGGTGATCACTTCGTCGTCGCGGAGCTCGAGACCCGCCTGAGCCAACTCGCGGGCGATCTCCGCCGGGGCGACGTGGCTGGCGTTGGTGAACACGACGAGCGGGCGACCCGATCGTCGAACCGCGGCGATCACCTCGGCGGCCCCCGGGAGCGCAATCAAGCCGTCGCGCGAGCGTTGCACGAGGGTCCCGTCGAGATCGAACATGAAGCCTCGCGCTTCAGCGAGCACGGCTTTGCTCCTCCCTGCGTCGCCATTCGATGAGCTCGGAGCCCTTGCGCAAGCTTACGAAGCTGGTCGACGGGCGGCGCTCGAGTTCACGCAGCAGGCCGATGAGCGGCGCATGCCGTGGCCGAGCCGAGTTGACGGCCGGCGCCGGCGAAGCGGTAAGCATCGCCTCCACCTGATCCTCCGGCATCGTGATGCGCAGCAACAGCTCTTCGTCGGAGATCCGCCGCCCGAAGCGCGCGCGAGCGCCGTCGAGCGAGAGCGGCTCGAGCTCGCGCAGCTCCGCGGCGCGCGGCGAAGAGAGAACCCGGTCCGCCAGGTCAGCATCAGGTGGCGCGGGCGGGTCGCCGAACTGGCCGAGCAGCAGGCGCACCACTTCGTCGGGCACCGTTGTATAGCGGCCGCCAGCGCTGACGACGTTCATCACGGCCTGGGTCACGACGAACTGTGAAAGCGGCGTCACCATGATTGGGTAGCCGAGCTCGGCTCGCACGCGCGCGACCTCGTCCAGCGCGGCGTCGAACAGATCGGCGCGTCGCATCTCCTCAAGCTGGCGGCTCAGCGTACCGGCCATGCCACCGGGCAGCTGGTGGTGATAGTAGGCCTCGTCGTATTCGGCCATCACGCCGATCGGCAGTGCCTTCTCGGCGGCGAGCGAGCCGAAATAGCTTGACATCTCAGCGAGCGCGAGGTCGTCGATGCCGTCGCTGTAGCCGAGCGCGCGCGCGTTGGCGAGTGTCATCTCCGCCGAGGGCTGCGAGGTTCCGAGCGCCAGCGGGCGCACCGCTGTGTGCAGCGTTCGCGCGCCGGCACGCAGCGTCTCGAGGTAGACCAACGGCGCGAGCGAGGTGGTGCAGTGCGAGTGCACCTCGACTGGCCGGCCGCCGGCTGTAGCGACCATCATCGCCACAAGCGTCGCGGCCCGCGCTGGCACGAGCAAACCGCCGGGGTCCTTGAGGTAGAAGCGGTCTGCGTCCTCGCATTGTGCGAGCTCCGCGATCCGCTGCTCGAAATACGCCTCGTCGTGAACAGGGCTGACCGAATAGGTGAGCGCGAGCACGACCTCCTCGGCGCCGGCGGCGCGGGCGAGACGCGCGAGCGCCCCGAGCGTCGCAACGTCGTTGGCCGGATGCATGATCTGGAAGCGGCGGACGCCGTTGGCCACCACGGCTCTGAACGCCATCGCCAGCAGCTCGTCGCTCGCCGGCTTCCACGATATGAAGCGTGTGCCGGTGGTGAGGAACGTGAGCATCGTTTCCGGCATTGCCGCCGCAACGAGCCGCAGCCGCTCCCACGGATCCTCGCGGTGGTAGCGAACCGAGATAGCGAGATGCGTGCTCGATGTGAAGTCGAGCGCGTGAAAGCCAACCCGGTCGATGACCGGCGCGACGGCAAGGACGTCGCTCGTCGTAAGACCGGTTCCTCCCCAAAGGCTCTGATTGCCGTCGCGGATGGTCGTGTCGACGAGTTCGACGGAGCCGGTCATGCCAGCGCCTGCTCGAGCCAGTTGGTGGTGACGTTGCCTGATTTGAAGCGGCTGTCCGCGACCAGCCGGGCGAGCAGCGCTCGATTCGTCTTGACTCCGGCCACCTCGACGTCAGCAAGCGCGCTGGTCATCGTTGCCAGGGCGTCGTCTCGCTCGGGCCCATGGGCAATGAGCTTGGCCAGCAGCGAGTCGTAGTAGGGCGGGATGACCGTTCCCGCTCGGCAGTGGCTATCGACGCGGAACCCGGGGAACTCGGGCATCACGAACCGGTCGAGCCGGCCGGGCGACGGGCGGAAGTCGTGTTCGGAATCCTCGGCCAGGAGGCGGCATTCAATCGCATGCCCGTCGAGCCTGACGTCGGCTTGCTCGAACCCAAGCGGCTCGCCCGACGCGATCCGCAGTTGCAGCGCGACCAGATCGAGGCCGCAGACGAGCTCGGTCACCGGGTGCTCGACCTGGATTCGGCAGTTCATTTCCAGGAAGTAGAACTCGCCTGTCTCGACATCGACGACAAACTCGACCGTGCCGATGTTGCGATATGAGATCGCGCGCGCGAACGCGAGCGCCGCTTCACAGAGTGAATCGCGCAACTGCTGGGAGAGCCGCGGCGCCGGCGTCTCCTCGATCACCTTCTGATAGCGGCGCTGCGTTGAGCAGTCGCGTTCGCCGAGGTGGACCATCGTGCCGTGCGCGTCCGCGGCGACTTGGACCTCGATGTGGCGGGCGGCACGCACGAAGCGCTCGATGTAGAGCCGCTCGTCGCCGAACGCCGCGGCTGCCTCCGCTCGGGCCAGCGCGAACACGCTCTCGAGACTCGCCGCGTCCACGGCGAGCTTGATTCCGCGCCCGCCGCCGCCGCCGGCGGCCTTGACCAACACCGGGTACCCCTCCCCTTCGGAGAACGCGCGCGCATCCGCGAAGGTGCTCACCTCGCGGCCGGGCACGACGGGTAATCCGGCGTCGATCGCAACCGCGCGCGCTCGGACCTTGTCACCCGCGAGCGCGAGCGTCTCGGCCGGGGGCCCCACGAATACGACTCCGTGGTCGGTGAGGGCGCTCGCGAGCGTCGGATTCTCCGACAGGAAGCCGTATCCGGGGTGGAGAGCGTCGCAGCCGGTCCCGACCGCGGCCGCGACGATCGTCGGCACCTTGAGGTAGCTGTCCGAGGGGTGCGGCGGTCCGATCACGACTACTCGGTCGGCGAGCTCGGCGGCGAGCGATTCGCGGTCTGCGAGCGAGGCGCCGAGGACCGTGTCGAGACCCAGCTCGGCGCAGGTGCGCAGGATGCGCACCGCGATTTCACCGCGGTTGGCGATGAACAGCCGTCGGACCCTCATGCGTCCGCGGTCACGGCGAACAGCGGTTGCCCGAATTCGACGAGCGCGCCATCCTCGGCGAGCACGTCCGCGACCGTTCCCGAAACGCCTGCCTGGACATGGTTCATCAGCTTCATGACCTCGATCAGGCAGACGACTGAATCCGGCTCCAGGTGGTCGCCGACCGCCACGAGCGGCGGTTCGCCCGGCGCTTCGGAGCGATAGAAGGTGCCGAGCATCGGCGCCTTGACGATCTGCGTTCCGCCACCAGGCGCAGCCGCCGGCGATCGGGCGTCCTCCCGCTCACCCCCGGCCGGCGTGTTCGTCGCTGTCTTGCGAACGTGCAATGAGAACCCCGACACCTCAATACGCAGTTCTTCGACTTCGGACTGGTCGATGATCCGGAGGATCTCGCGCACATCCTCCTCGCTGAGGTCCACGTCACTCCCCCGCGCGCTTGACGCCGAACGTGCCGAGTACGAGGGCCATCGCGCCTGCGCCCGTGCGATCGTGGACAGCATCCGAGCCAGCGGTCGGCGTCGCGGTCACGGGACGCGACTGGAGCATGTAGAGATTCGACGGGAAGGTGCCGCTGCGAGCGACCGCCCACTCGATGTCCTGGCGCGCGCCGAAGTGCCGCTCGATCGCTTTGGCGGCCGCGAGCAACCCGGCGAGACGCTCGGCGTCGAGCGAGGCGATGTGGCGGCGTTCGGCGGGCGTCGGCGCCGGTCGGACGCCCAGCTCGCCGGGAGCGTGCACGTACTCGACTGCCTTGTCGCCGATCGTCTGGCGCAGGATCTCGCCCGTCACCTTCGAGATCGCGAACTCGTCGGGGGTGACCTCGCCGCCGACGACGGCGAGTCCGAGGCCCCAGCTCGCGTTCACCGACACGATGCTCGGATCGCCGGTCGCGGGGCTGCAGGTGAACATGACACCCGAAACCTCGGCATCCACCATCAGCTGGACTGTCACACCCATCGCCGGTGCGCCGTCGCCGGCTGCGATCCGCGCGCGATACGTGATCGCCGGCGGGCTGTACAGCGAGATCCAGCACGCGCGAATCGCATCCCACACGTCGTCGACGCCGGCCACCCAGAGAAAGCTGTCCTGTTGCCCGGCGAACGTCGCGGCCGCCGAGTCCTCGCCGCGGGCCGAGGAGCGCACCGCGACCGCCGCTTCGTCGACGCCGGCTTGCTCTCCCAGGGCGCCATAGGCCCGGCTGACCTCGGCGCGCAGACTCGCCGGGATGTCTGTGGCGCGCATCGCTTCCGCGATCACCTCGCTGGCGCGCTGGACGGCGCCGACGTCGGCTGGATCGAGGTCGGCCAGCGCGTCGGCGATCCGCTCGCCGAGCTCATCGACCGTTAGGAACAGCGTGAAGGCGTCCGTCGAGACCGCGAATCCGGGCGGCACGTTGATCCCCGCGGAAAGCAACTCACCGAGGCTTGTGCTCTTGCCGCCGAAGAGCTCCGAGTCGCCGGCTCGCAGGTCGGCGAGCTCGCGAACAAAGGGAGTCACGCGGTCGGCTCCGAGTCGAGAATTGTCACCACCCCGATGGTCCCGTCGACGCGGAGCCGTTGCCCCGTCTTGATCTCCACCGTCGCGCGGCCGGTGCCGACGACGGCCGGTATGCCGTACTCGCGGCACACGATCGCGGCATGGGACATGATGCCGCCGATGTCGGTGACCGCCGCCTTGATCTTCGAGAAGATCGGCGCCCAGGCCGGCGAGGTAACTGTCGAGACGAGGATCTCACCATCCAGCACCTCGGTGATCTCGTGGACGTCGCGAATGACACGGGCGAGCCCCTCGGCCACTCCGGGGGACGCGGCGGCACCCGAGAGCGTCGTCCCGTCGCCATCCATCGCTGCGGCCCAGCTGCGCAGCCGCTCCGGCGTGATGCCCCACAGCATCACCGAGATCGGGTCGTTGATCGCCTCGCTCGGCATCGTCCCGAGCGCCGGCGGCGGTGTCCAGGCTCGAAGTCGCTCAAGCAGCGCCCGGCGACGCTCGACGATCGGCGGCCAATGGTGTGGCCCCTGCGCCGGCCCACCGTGTGCCCAGGTCAGGCACAGCTCCTCGAGTGCCTGTGCCACCTCATGGCGGCTCAGCTGAAACACGTCCTCGGAATCAGCAAGGAAAGCGTGGTCCGCGAGCAATCCCCCGAACTCCCGCACTTTGTTAAAGAAGCGCGACTGGAACCAGTACTCGCAGTAGAACTTGTGCTCCTCGACGTAGGGGAACACAAGTCGCGAGAGTCCGAGCAGTTCGTCGAAGGTCGCCCGGGCATCGGCGTCGAGCAGCGATCCGTACTCCTCCGCGAGGCGCTCGCGCTCGGTCGCCAGTTGCTCTGTCGGGCGTTCGATGTCGCGCCCGTCAGCGAGCGCATCGATGTGACCGCGAATCGCCGAGAACGGAAGCGCAGGATCATCAAACCATGAGCGGTGGTAGTGGTAAAAGCCGTCGCCCGAGCCCATGTTGAACCACGGCTCCTTGATCGCCTCGAGTTCTGCGAGCCACGCCTTCCCGTCCTCGCTCTCGGCGAGCGTGCGGACCACGGTTTCGTGGTCAGCCCCGCCCGTGAAGTGCGCGTCCAAGCCACGAACGCGGGCCAGGCGAGCGAGGCGGCGCAGCTCGGTGTCGGGGCGAAACAGCAGGACGTCGATCCCCGCCACCATCTGCGCGATGTGCTGCTCGGGCACCTCCGGCAGCGCGGCCTTGACGAAATCGGAAAATGTCAGATAGGCGCCGTAGCCGAGCAGCAGGAACTCCATGTGGTGCTGCCACATGCGCTCGTGCATGCGCAGCGTTCGGCTCCATCCGTCGAGCACACGGTAAAACGACGTGTCGCGGTCTTCGAACGCCACCTCGTCGCGCTCGTATTTGTCGAGCGAGGGCACCTCGAGCGCGGTGATCTCCGCGATCAGCGCGTCCATCTTCTCCTGCCAGCGGGCGTAGAGCCGGTCCCAGTTGGCGAAGTAGTACCCGGCGCGCTCCTGGAAGTAGCCGACCCGCTCCGCGATCAGATCGGGATCTGTGACGGCGTTGGGCGTGATGTACACGTAGCCGTTGACGATCCGGTAGTCGATGCCCATCGCTGGGGGAATCGCGAAGACGCGGTTCTGCCAGTTCGCAAGTGCGTAATACGGGCCGTCGATCGCCACCACGTCGAACGCCGGCATCGGGTCGGGGAAGTGCATCGAATTCCAGAACCACAGTCGGCCCTCGTCTGCTTCGCGGCGATCCTCGTTGAACGTCGCGTAATACGGGTACATCTCCTGCCAGCCCTCGCAACCGTCAGGCGTGGCGACCTCGCTGGGGCGTGGGAACGCGGCCGCCCCTGTGGTGGTGGTGCTCACAAGCCTCTCCTCCTCTCTCCTCCTCGTTGACGCTCGCAAACGGCGGTCTACGTTAGCGCGATAACCGCGCCGTGCGCCAGCACGACGGCGCACATGGATTCATGGGCAGCGCACCCAGCGGTCCGGGGGGGCGCGGGCGCTCGGCGAGCGACCGACCGCTATGCGCACAACGATCGCGGGTCAGTGCTAGCATCGCCGCGCGCCCACATTGGCGTGAAGTCAGGGATTGGGAGCGGCGCCAATGGGCGCCCGATCGAGAGGAGCGGGGATGTCAGACGAGAGCAGTGGCACGGCGAAAGCTGGTGGCCTGAGCCGCGGCGACTTTCTCAAGCGCAGTGGTGCAGCGGTTGGCGGCGTGGTGCTAGGCGGTGGCCTTGCAGCGGCGGAGCCGGCCTGGGCGAGGCCAAACAACCCTGGGGCGCTTGATGCCTCTGTCGAGACGATCACAATCGGCTATGTCAGCCCGCTGACCGGCGCCGACGCCGGCTTCGGCGAGCCGGACCCCTATGTGATCAGCCTCGCAAAGAAGGCCTTCGACAAAGGGTTCAAGGTCGCCGGTAAGACCTACAAGGTGAACATCATCGAAAAGGACGCGCAGTCCACCCCATCGGTCTCGGCGCAGGTCACCCAGCAGCTGATCAGCGGCGACAACATCGACCTGCTGCTCGCGACCTCGACGCCTGAGGTTGTGCTTCCAGCGGTTGGCGCGGCCGAGGCGGCCGGCGTCCCTGCGGTGTCGACGACGGTTCCGTGGCAGGCCTGGTGGCTCGGCTCCGGAAACAGTCTCACGAAGCCAGTGCCCTACCAGTGGATCTTCCACTTCAGCTTCGGTGTCGGCAACTTCTTCGACACCTACACGGACATGTGGCCGCAGGTGCCGACGAACAAGACGGTCGGCGTGATGTACCCGAACGACTCGGACGGCAACGCGATCCGCGGGGCGCTCGAGCCGCTGCTGACCGGTGCCGGTTACAAGATCATCGACCCGGGAGCCTACGAGGACGGCACGACCGACTTCACCTCACAGATCACGATGTTCAAGCAGAACAACTGCCAGATCTTCAACACATTTCCCATCCCGCCGGACTTCACGACGTTCTGGCGTCAGGCGGCGCAGCAGGGCTACACGAGCATGGTGAAGATTGCGCAGATCGCCAAGACCGGCCTGTTCGTCTCCCAGATCGAGTCGGTCGGCCTGAAGCTCGGCAACAAGCTCGCAACCGGTTGCTACTGGGGGCCAACCTGGCCGTACAAGTCGACGCTGACCGGGATCTCCAACAAGGAGCTCGCGGCAGGCTACGAGAAGCGCACCGGCAAGTACTGGAACCAGCAGACCGGTGCGAGCATGGCGCTGTTCGACGTCGCTGCGGCAGCGCTCAAGGCGAGCGGCAACCCGAAGGACAAGACAGCCGTCGCCGCGGCGCTGAAGAACCTCAACGTCAACACACCGCTCGGGAATCTCCATTGGGGAACGAACAGCCCGACCAAGAACCCGGTTCCGAATGTCGTCGCTACCCCGATCCCGGGGGGCCAGTGGCTAACGACGAAGAAGGGCAGCGGGAACCCGCTCGAGTTCGTGTTCTGCGAGCACAAGGACGACCCGAAGGTCCCGATCCAGGCGAAGCTGAAGCCTTACAACTAATCGAGTGCTGATCCACGAGCATGGCACCACAGCCGTTGCTCGCAGCCGTTGAGGTCCGCAGGCAGTTCGGAGCGCTTGCGGCCCTCGACGGCGTGGATCTAGCGATCGGTCCCGGTGAGGCCGTCGGGATCGTCGGGCCCAACGGCGCCGGCAAGACGACACTGCTGAACGTCCTCGCCGGAACGATCGCGCCGTCGAGCGGGACGGTCGCGTTCCGCGGCACCGACATCACACGCGCGGCGGCCAGCCGGCGGGCGCGCCTCGGCATCGGGCGTGCACACCAGGTGCCGCGGCCGTTCGGCGGCATGACCGTCTTCGAGAACTGCTTTGTTAGCGCCTCGACCGGCGGCGGTCTGCGCCGGCGCGCAGCCTACGAGCGCTGTCTCGAGGTGCTCACCCTGTGCGATTTGGACGATGTCGCCGACCGCCGCGCCGACACACTCGGGCTGCTCGGGCGCAAGCGCCTCGAGCTGGCGCGAGCGCTCGCAACCAACCCCGTTCTGCTGCTGCTCGACGAGATCGGCGCCGGGCTTACCGACGCCGAGGCCGAAGCGCTTGTGGTGATGATCAACGAGCTTCACAGCGCCGGGATCGCGATCATCTGGATCGAGCACATCGTGCACGTCCTCGTCCAGGTGGTGAGTCGGCTGATCTGCATGGACGCAGGCCGCGTCATCGCCGATGGCGAACCGCGCGCGGTGATGAGCGACGCTCGTGTCGTCGACGCCTACCTCGGAACGGCCGCCGCATGACCGCAGCGCGCGCTGCGCAATCAGCCCGGCCGCAGCTCGTGATCGAGCAGCTCACGCTCCGTCACGGTTTGCTCGAGGCTGTGCGCGGCGTGTCGCTCACGGTTCGCGAAGGCGAGACGATCGCGCTCGTCGGCGCCAACGGCGCCGGCAAGACCACACTCCTGCGCGGAATTGCCGGTGCCCACCGGGCGAGCGCCGGGACGATCACCTTCGACGGTGTCGACGTGACCAAGCTGCCCGGGCATCGACGGGTTGGGATGGGCATCGCGCTCGTCCCGGAGGGCCGCCGCCTGTTTGCCAACCTCACGGTGGAGGAGAACCTCAGCGTCGCTATTCAGCGCCGGCGTCCGGGGCGCTGGACGATCGACAGCGTCATCGAGGCGTTCCCGATGCTCGAGCCACTACGGGCTCAGCGGGCTGCAACCCTGTCCGGCGGTGAACAGCAGGCGACGGCGATCGGCCGTGCACTGATCTCGAACCCCCGGCTGCTCCTGCTCGACGAGCTCTCGCTGGGGCTCGCGCCGGTCGCTGTCGAAGGGGTCTACAGCTCGCTGAAGAGCGTGATCGGCGAAGGCTCCACGGTCGTGCTCGTGGATCAGGACATCACCCGCGCAGCGACGATCGCCGACCGCGTCATCTGCATGCTCGAGGGCCGGTTCGTGCTCGAAGGGGCGCGCGACGAGCTGACGCGCGAGCAGATCACCGAGGCCTACTTCGGCCTCCACCGATCGGCGGGGGCCGGCACATGACGTGGGTCAACGACGTCATCCAGGGGATCCTTCTCGGTGGCTACTACGGGATCATCGCCTGCGGGCTGGCGCTGATGTTCGGCGTGATGCGGATCATCAACCTCGCCCACGGCGACATAGCCGTCCTCGGGGCCTACCTGATCTACCTCCTGCTCGAGCACTGGAATGTCTCGCCGCTGATCGGCCTCCTCCCGGTTCTGCCGGTCATGCTGCTGCTCGGTTACCTGCTCCAGCGACTCGTCCTGCAGCGCAGCCTCCGCTCCGGCCTGCTGACGCCACTGCTCGCAACGTTCGGTCTGTCGATCGTAATCCAGAACGTCCTCGAGCAGACCTTCTCGCCGGATGTCCGTTCACTCGGGCAGGACACCGGCTCGCTCGTCACAGCTGCGTGGAAGATCAACAGCGAGATCTCGATCTCGGCGTTGAGCACGCTGATCTTCGGCGCGGCCGTGTTGATCTTCGCGGGCGTTCAGCTGTTCCTGTCGCGGACGAACGCCGGGCGCCGGATGCGGGCGACCGCAGAAGACCCCGATACCGCGGAGCTCGTCGGCATCGACTCCCGCTCGGTCTACGCATGGGCGACGGCCGTCGCCGTTGCGATCGCGACAGTCGGAGGGCTGGCGCTGGCGCTTCGATCGAGCTTCTTCCCCTACTCCGGCCCCGACCAGTTGATCTTCGCGTTCGAGGCGGTCGTGATCGGCGGTCTCGGCTCCTCGCTCTGGGGCGCGCTGCTCGGTGGGATCGTCCTCGGCGTCGCTCAGACGATCGGTGCGCAGATCAATCCCGAGTACTCGATCCTCGCCGGCCACATCGTGTTCCTCGTCGTCCTCATCTCGCCGCGCGGGGGGCTGCTGACCCTGCGGAGCGCTCGCGGGGCGCGTCGTGCGCTGCCTACGGTCACGACATGACAGCGGCATCCCAGACAAGCCCCACGCCTACGCTCGCCGGTGCCCGGATCCAGCGTTGGACGCCGCTCTCGGCCGGCTTCACCAGTGGCTTTGGCGTGCTGATCATTGCCCTCGCCTTCGTGCCCGTGGTCATGGGTGCGAGCGTCGTGCAGGATCTTACGAACCTGCTGACGCTCGTCCTGATGGCGGTCATGTGGAACGCACTCGCCGGCTACGCCGGCCTGGTATCGGTCGGTTTGCAGGCCTACATCGGCCTCGGCGCGTATGCGACCGTGTGGTTCGCGCTCCACGGCGTCGACCCTTATGTGGCGATGGTCCTTGCGACGCTCTTCTGCGCAGTGGTGTCGATCCCGCTTTCGTTCATCGTGTTGCGCTTCCGCGGCGCGCAGTTCGCGATCGGCACCTGGGTCGTCGCCGAAGCGATCGGCATCTACGTCTCGTTCGACAACCAACTCGGCGCCGGAACCGGGACGTCGCTGACCCAGCTCTACACGTACTCGCCGACCCACCGTGAGCACTACACCTACTGGCTGACCCTCACCCTGACCGCGTTCTTCGTGATCGCCGTCTTTCTCCTGCTGCGCAGCCGCCTTGGTGCCTCGCTCCAGGCGATCCGCGATGACGAGGGTGCGGCATCCTCAGTCGGCGTCCGTGTCGTGGCGGGGAAGCGGATCCTGTTCATCCTCGCCGCTGCGGGATGCGGCGCGGCGGGTGCCATGACCCTCGCAAACATCCTCTTCATCGAGCCGACCTCGATCTTCTCGGTCAACTACAGCGCCTTCATGATCTTCATGGTGCTGGTCGGCGGCCTGGGCACGTTCGAAGGGCCGATCATCGGCGCGATCATCCTGTACTTCATCCAGCAGCAGTTCGGCAACGACGGAACCTCGTACCTGATCGGCCTCGGCGCCACTGCCATCGCGTTTGCGCTCTTCATCCCTCGTGGCATCTGGGGCCTGGTCGAGGAGCGCACCGGGGTGCGCTTCATGCCGGTCGGTTACCGCGTCCGGCGCCGCGCTCCCGACTCAGGCGTGGACCCCTGATGGCGATGATCGCCGCTGTCACAGAGAGTCGCGGCGCGCCCTTTGTGCTGACGGAGGTGGAGGTCGGCGAGTTACGAGCCGACGAGGTGTTGATAGCGGTGCATGCTGCCGGAATCTGCCACACCGATCTGATCTGTCGGGATCAGTGGATTCCGGTGCCCCTCCCCGCGGTGCTCGGTCACGAGGGCGCAGGCGTCGTCATCGACGTCGGCGCGGGCGTTCGGTCGGTACATGTCGGCGAGCGCGTCGGTCTCACGTTTGACTCCTGCGGCACCTGTCCCTCCTGTCTCCGTGCCAAGCCTTCCTACTGCCACAGTTTCTTCGAATACAACTTCGCCGCGAGCCGGCCCGAGGACGAGACAAGCGCTTTGACACGCGCCGGCAACCCGCTGGGCGCACACTTCTTCGGCCAGTCGAGCTTTGCAACGCGGGCCGTGGCGCGCGAGCGCAACGTCGTCGGGATCGAGAGCCACATCCCACTCGACCTCGTTGCGCCGTTCGGCTGCGCCTTCCAGACCGGGGCCGGCGCCGTGCTCAACACGCTCGAAGTGCCCGCCGGCAGCTCGCTTGCGGTATTTGGTTGCGGCGCGGTCGGCAGCGCGGCGATTCTCGCCGCGGTGATCGCGGGTTGCTCGGTGATCATCGCTGTCGATCGCAACACGGCGCGCCTCGGGCTCGCGCGCAAACTCGGCGCGACACATACTGTCGAGGCGACGGGTATCGACCTCGCCGAGGCTATTCGAGGCGTCAGCCGGCACGGCGTTGACTTTGCACTTGAGACGACCGGCGTCCCGGACGTGCTACGCAGCTGCGTCGACTGCCTGAGCCCGCTCGGCACCGCGGGCGTGATCGGCGCGCCGCCATTCGGCAGCGACGTCAGGCTCGACGTCAACACGATTCTCACGGGCGGGCGCGTTGTACGTGGCATCGTCGAAGGCGACAGCGTGCCTCAAGCGTTCATCCCTGAGCTGATCCGCTACTGGGAGCAGGGTCGCTTCCCGATCGAGCTGATGATCCGCCACTATGACTTTGACCAGATCAACGAAGCGGCACGAGAAGCCGAAGAAGGGCGAGTGGTCAAGCCCGTCCTTCGGATGGCCGCCTGATCACCAGCACTAGGAAGGGGACCAAATGACCGCGACGGGAACTGCACTGTTCGATATCTCAGAGGCAGACAGCAAGCTCTGGAACGGCGGCTGGACCGAGGCACCGGAGTCGCTCGACGTCATCGAGCCGGCGACCGGCGACTCGCTCGGGCGCGTCGGGGCGGGAGGCACAGCCGAGGTATTGGGCGCGGCCACCGACGCAGCGCAGGCACAGCGCGAGTGGGCGGCGACGGACCCGTCTGAGCGCGCGGAGATCCTGCGCCGCGCCGCGGACATCTTGCAGGAGCACCACGAGGAGGCCGAAACGTGGCTCGTTCGGGAAGCCGGAGCGGTCCGCGCGCGCGCCGAGTTCGAGGTGAACCTGTTGGCGATCGGCGAGCTGCGTGAAGCGGCTGAGCTCCACCACTCGCAGGACTTCCACTTCGAGGTGCCTGACCCGCGCGGCATCAAAAGCGTCGCCCGTCGCGTGCCCGTCGGCGTGGTTGGTGTGATCGCTCCGTGGAACTTTCCGATGGTGCTCTCGACGCGCTCTGTAGCGCCGGCGCTCGCCCTCGGAAACGCCGTTGTCCTGAAGGCCGACCCCAACACCCCCGTGACCAGCGGCCTGTTCCTCGCGCGCGTGCTGAGCGACGCCGGCCTTCCTGCCGGCGTCCTCCATGTCGTGCCGGGCGGCACAGAAGCGGGCCAGGCGATCTGTGAGGCGCCGGAGATCGCGATGGTCTCCTTCACCGGCTCGACCGCGGTCGGGCGAATCGTCGGCGAGACTGCCGGGCGCAACCTCAAGCGAGTGGCGCTCGAGCTCGGTGGAAACAATGCCTTCATCGTGCTCGACGACGCCGAGGTCGACGGCGCAAGCTCGTCCGGCGCCTGGGGGTCGTTCCTGCATCAGGGGCAGATTTGCATGGCAGCGGGGCGGCATATCGTGCACGAGAAGGTCGCCGACGCTTATCTCGCCGCGCTCGCCGAGCGCGCATCGCACCTGCCGGTCGGTGATCCCTACAAGGACCACGTCGCGATCGGGCCGCTGATCAACCCATCGCAGGTCGACCGGGTCCACGGCCTCGTCAGCGAGGCATCCGCCGCCGGCGCGAAGGTTCTGGCCGGCGGGAAGCCCGACTCGCCGTACTACCCGCCGACCGTTCTCGGCGGTGTGACAACGCAGATGCGAGTCTGGCGCGAGGAGATCTTCGGCCCCGTCGCCCCAGTCCTCGTGGTCGCGAACGACGACGAAGCGGTCGCTGCGGCCAACGACACCGAGTACGGCCTGAGTAGCGGCATCTACACGAGCTCGCCCGAGCACGGGCGCGCGGTGGCCGAGCGGCTGCACACCGGGATCGTCCATATCGGCGACCAGACCGTCGACGACGACCCGCGGATGCCTTTCGGCGGCACCGGCGCCTCGGGCAACGGCGCACGCTTCGGCGGACCGTCGAACGTCGAAGAGTTCACGTTCTGGCAGTGGCTGACGGAGCGCGACGAGCCGGCGAAGTACCCGTTCTGAGCGCCCACGGACGGGCGGCCCGACGTCGCTGGCTACCCGCTCGAGCCGAACCCGCGCCTCACCTCGCGTTGGGTATGTCGATGTCGAGCGGCGGGAGCTCGATGCCTGAGGCCTGCTGCGCTGCCATAAATGCCTCGGGCCACGCTTCGGCGATCTGCTCGGCGCTCCAACCGCCGGCGTGGAACTCCGCGACGAGTTCCGCCGGGTGGGAGTAGAGGGTGAGCTTGTCACCACCGATCCCGATCGCCTGGCCGCTGATCCCGCTCGCGCCATCCGAAGCAAGGAACACCACGAGCGGTGAGCAGTCACCTGGGTCCCCCAGCGCGTGATCTCGCCGGACCGATTCGGGAAACGGTTGACCGGCAGCGAGGAGCCGGCCTAGCGGTTCGTAGGCAGGGATGCTCGCGGTCATGTCGGTCCAAGCGGTCGGGATCACGGCGTTGACGGTAATGGCGCTACGCGCCAGCTCCAGCGCCCACGTTCGGGCGAACGCCACGATGCCGGCCTTCGCGGCCGCGTAGTTCGTCTGGCCGAAGTTCCCGAACTGTCCGGCCGGCGAGCCGATCACGATGATCCGCCCCCCGTCGCCGCGCTCGCGCATCGTGATCGCGGCCGCGCGCGAGCACGTGAACGTTCCTCGCAGGTGGGTCTTGATCACCAGATCGAAGCTATCGTCGCTCATCTTCCACAGCACGCCATCGCGCAGCACACCCGCGTTGGTAACGAGAACGTCCAGTCGGCCATAGCGCTCGAGTGCGCGATCGACCAGCATCTGAGCGGTGTCCGTCTCCCCGACCGCGCCGGGGACTGCGGTCGCGACTCCGCCGGCGGTCACGATGTCGCTAGCCACGTTGGTGGCGGCGTCGGCATCGATGTCGTTAACGACAACGCTCGCCCCGGCGCGGGCGAGCGCTTGCGCGTAGGCTCGGCCCAGCCCGCGTCCTGCGCCTGTCACGACGGCGGTCTTGTCGTCGAGGCGGATCTCGCTCATGCGTAGTACCTAAATACGCACTCAGCGACGCAGGCGGGCCTCTCGGAGTCGCGCATCTCGAGCGTGGCGACCATCTTGACCTGAACGCCGCCCTTGACCGGCTCCGCCTCAGCGATCTCCGCTCCCGCCCGCCACTGCGCGCCGACCAGCAGCGGCGCAGGGAAGCGCACCCGATCGAGTCCGTAGTTGACGGCGGTCGTGCTGTCGGTCACGTGCAGTCGCTGCGTCGCCGGTGCGAGCAGCGCGAGGCTGAGGAAGCCGTGGGCGATCGTCCCGCCGAACGGTGTCGCCGCAGCCCGTTCGGGATCGACGTGGATGAAGTTGTGGTCGTTGGTGAGATCAGCGAAGCGATCGACCTCTGGTTGGGTCACCGTCTGCCACTCCGTGAACCCGAGGTGCCGACCAGGCCCCCTCGCAACTCCTGCCATATCCGTCTCCCAGCCCGGCGTGGCGGATTCGCTCATCTCTCCTCATTTCTCGGTGCGGCCACCGTTTTCGGGGTTTCGACCTGGCCGTCGCGCAGCTCAAAAGTGTCGGTTTACCAGGTCTTGCCTCGATGGGCGCGGCCTCCTGCTTGTAAGTCGGAACCTCGCAGCGAACCGGACCTGTCAAAAGAGCCGGACTGAGTATGTGACTCAGGTTTCGGCGATCGATCCGCTCGGTCTCGAATACCTGGACTCGAAGGATGACCCTCGAACAAAGTGAGCGTATTCTCTCGACCATTCATTGACTCGGACTGCCGGCCGTACAGATCGGGACCGGAATCGAGGTGGGCATGCCCGCTGCGAACCAGGGATTGCAGGGGCGCGAGGAGCTGCAGAACCGCTCACCAGGATACTGGGGGAGCCGTCAGGCGCTGCCCTAACACCGTCGAGATGCGAGGAGAGTGAAGATGGCTGCTACCGAAGGTTCAACGCTAACCGACTCCGAGAACGCCACCATTCGCCCGTTCGAGGTGAGCTTCCCGGAGACCGAGCTCAGCGAGTTGCGCCGGCGTGTGAAGGCGACCAGGTGGCCTGAGCGCGAGACGGTCACCGACGATTCGCAAGGCGTGCCACTCGCGATGATCCAGGAGCTCGCACGCTACTGGGGCAGCGAATACGAATGGAGTCCATGCGAGGCGAAGCTGAACGGCTTGCCGAACTTCATCACGGAGATCGCCGGGCTTGATATTCACTTCATCCACGTGCGCTCCAAGCACGAGGACGCGCTGCCACTGGTCGTTACACACGGCTGGCCTGGCTCGATCATTGAGCAACTGAAGATCATCGGGCCGCTGACGAACCCCACGGCTCATGGCGCGAGCGCGTCGGACGCGTTCCATCTGGTGATCCCATCGCTGCCGGGTCACGGCTTCTCCGCCAAGCCGACGCAGACCGGGTGGGATCCGGTCCGAATCGCCCGAGCGTGGGTCGTGCTGATGAAGCGCCTTGGATACACGCGGTTTGTGGCCCAGGGCGGCGACTGGGGCGCAGCGGTCACGCAGACCATGGCCATACAGGCAGCGCCGGAATTGCTTGGCATCCATTCCAACATGCCGGGCACCGCCCCAGCCGATCTAGTCAAAGGCTTCGAGCAGGGCGCCCCGCCGCCGCCCGATCTTGCGGGCGAGGAGCTGCGCGCCTACGAGCAGTTGAGCAACTTCTACGCCAAGCACGTGGCGTACGCGCAGATCATGGCGACGCGGCCACAGACGCTGTACGGGCTGGCGGACTCGCCGATCGACCTCGCGGCGTTTACGCTCGACCACGGAGATGGAACCGGTCAACCAGGGCTGGTCGAGAGGATCCTTGCTGGAGATCTCGAGAGCGCGCTCACACGGGACGACCTGCTCGACAACATCACCCTCTACTGGCTGACGAACACCGGGGTCTCCGCATCCCGCTTGTACTGGGAGAACAAGGGCGACTTCTTCGACGCCAAGAAGATCACGATCCCGTTCGCGATCAGCGTCTTCCCGGCCGAGCTCTACCAGGCGCCGCGGAGCTGGGCGGAGCGCGCGTACCCCGACAACCTCATCTACTACAACCAGCTCGACCGAGGCGGCCACTTTGCCGCATGGGAGGAGCCAGAGCTGTTCTCGAAGGAGCTCCAAGCAGCGTTCCGATCGCTGCGATAGAGACGGACACGGCCGAATGACCGCCGCCGCAGCCAGCTTCGCAGCCCGCAAGCGGCGGCGGTCCGACTCAGACCGACCGGCAGCACGTGAACAGCCAGCGTCGGACCGCGATCCTCGCGCCGTCGTCGGGCGTCTGCTGTCGGCAACGTCGGCTTGCCGAACGACGTGCAGTGGCAGGGGAAGACCGTCTTCACAGGCGTTTCAAGGACCCGGTCGCCAGGCCCCGCCGGGTCGGCAGGCTCCCAACCGGCGCGGACGTGGTGCTCGATCTTTGACCAGGCGCTGTGGTGCACTGATGATCATCCCGTCCACGCCCTGATTCCGATCGGAGGAACGTTGACCAGCGCAACCTCAGCCGCCAGCCCCCACCGCGAGCCTGAGCTTCTCGGACAGACCGTCGTCGTGATCGGCGGCAGTTCCGGCATCGGGCTGGAAACCGCGCGCCGCGCACGTGCTGAGGGCGCCGCCGTCATCCTCACCGGCCGCAAACCAGAATCCTTGGAGCGTGCAGCCCATGATCTAGGCGCGCTCAGCACGGCCGCGTTCGACGCGAATGATCCAGCGGAGCTTGAGCGATTCTTCGCCGGCTTGGCGAGGCCGATCGACCACGTGATGGTCACGGCCGGCAGACCGCACTACGGACGCCTCCTGGCGATGAACATCGACGCGCTGCGCGACTCCCTCGGCGACCGTCTCCTGCTCGCCATACAAGTTGCCCGCGCCGCCGCCGGCAGGGTGAGGCCGGGAGGGACGCTGGTCTTTATGAGCGCCATCGAAGGCGGCCACCCGACCCTCGGCAGCGGGAGCGTGTCAACGGTTGCCGCCGCATTTTCCGAGCTGATTGCCAACCTGGCACTCGAGCTCGCGCCCGTGCGCGCCAACCTGATCTTCGCCGGCTTCACAGACTCGCCGCTCTCGGCATCACTGCTCGGCGACGAGCTCGAGAAGCGCCGCGATCAGCTCCGCGCCACGCTACCGGTCGGTCGCGTCATCGAGCCGGCGGACGTCGCCGCGCTCGCCGTCCACATCATGGCCAACACGGCACTCACCGGGGCTAGCTACACAATCGACGGCGGCCAGCGGTTGGTCGAGTAGGCGTGACCGATGAACTTGTGCGTTCGAGACCAACGTCCCAAACGGATACCGAAGTGGTCGTACCCTCGCCATCCCGTCAATTCTGGATAGGAGTAGATCATGCGCCCCGACATCACACCGGGCAGCAGCTTCCCCGACTACGAGCTGCCCGACCAGGAGAATGTGCCGCGCAAGCTCAGCGAGATCCAGGGAGAGGATCCGCTGATCCTCACACTTGCGCGCGGGAACTACTGCCCCAAGGAGCATCAGCAGCACCTTGAGCTCGCCGCCAACTACCCCAAGCTCGCCGTGGCCTACACGAACATCGCCACGATCTCGACCGACACCCATCACGCGAGCCAGGAGCTCCGCGCGTCGACCGGTGCCCAATGGCCGTTTCTTTCCGACCCGGAGCGGACCGTCCAGAAGGACCTCGAGATCCAGGAATACACGGACCCCGAGCACGACCCGATGATTCCTTACACGCTTGTCCTCAAGCCCGGGCTGGTCGTGTACAGCATCTACAACGGCTACTGGTTCTGGGGTCGCCCGTCCTTTGCGGATCTGTGGCGTGACCTGCGGATCGTCACCAGCGAGATTCGCCCAGATTGGGATCTGAGCAAGCCGGGACTGCGCGAGGCGTGGGACTCCGGTGGCTACTCACAATTTCACGGATGGGACAGGGGCTCCACTGAGTTGAAGCCTTCGCCCTATGCCCCGTGACGCGGTCATAGGACGATATTGAACGCAGATGCAACTCGCGCCCACACCAACGCCCTCATCCAATGAGCTGCGCCAACTATCCCGGTAATCCCGCGCCGACCAAGGTCGCGATCATCACCGGCGCCTCGCGGGGCATCGGCGCAGGGCTGGTCACTGCGTTCCGAACGGCCGGCTACGCCGTCCTCGCGACGGCGCGCTCAATCGGGCCCGCCGATGACCCCGAGGTCGCGACCGTCTCCGGTGACATATCCGAAGCGCAGACCGCCCAGCGCGTGATCGCCTGCGCCCTCGGGCGGTTCGGACGGATCGACAGCTTGGTTAACAACGCCGGCGTCTTCATCGGCAAGCCGTTTACGGACTACACGATCGAGGACTTCACCACGATCACCGCCGTCAATCTCGCCGGGTTCTTTCACATCACCCAGCGGGCCATCCCGCAGATGCTCGCTCAGGGCAGCGGCCACATCGTCAACGTCACGACCAGTCTCGTCGATCAGGCCGACGGCACCACACCCGCCGCGCTGACGTCCCTGACCAAGGGTGGGCTGGCAGCAGTAACGCGCTCACTCGCGATCGAGTACGCCCCGCGCGGTGTCCGCGTCAATGCGGTCGCGCTCGGGGTGATCAGGACGCCGATGCACGACGCCGTGTCCTACGCAAGCAGCGCCGCGCGGCACCCGCTCGGGCGCGTCGGCGAGATCAGCGACGTCGCGGAGGGGATCCTCTACCTAGAGCGCGCCACATTCGTCACCGGCGAGACCCTCCACATCGACGGCGGCCAAGCAGCCGGGCACTGAGGCCGGGCGCGGCTGCGGCGACCGCCGAGACGACGCCCCAGGCCGCGACCATCGCTGCGAAACACCGGATGTAGGCAGTCGGCGGGCTACAACGGCCGCGTCGACTCGAGGTGGGCGGAGACCTGCACGATCTCGTAGTCGGCCCTGCGTAGGCCCGGTCACTGACCGGAGGCAGCTGACCGCTTTGCGGCCCTGCCCGGGGCCACATCCGGTCGGGTCCCCGCCCAGATGGCTTTGACGACGCTGACCATCGCTCAACGCTTCACTCCCACCTCAGTCCCCTCCGTGTAGCGAATCGCCTCTCCTTCGACTGGACTCACCAGGAACTGCTCGCGCTCGCCGCGATCCCAGGCCTCGCGCAGCCCTGGTGCGCCCAGATCGAAGTCGGGGCGCAGGTTGCGCATGACCTCGCGCAAGTCGCGGTGCAGCTCTTCGACCGTCGGGCGCCCCCAGTACCAGTAGCCGTTATAGATCGCGGAGATTTCGAGCTCAGGGGCGAGCACGAAAGTGTGCGGGACCATCGGGTCGTGGACAGGGTCCGTGTACTCGACGATCTCGAGATCGTCGCGCACCGTTCGCTCCGGGTCAGAGAGGAACGGGAACTGCGCGCCGACGCTATCGCGGAACTCATTGATCTCGAGCTGGTTGTCCGTCGAGATCAGGGCCACACGCGTGTACCCGACCCGAAAGTCGACGGATGCGTCGACCAGATAGTGAAGGAAACGGTGCTCCTTCGGGTCAAACCCGCCGCGCGAGAGGTGGAGCACCATCGGGTTCGAGCCCTGCAGCTCCGACAGACGGCGCACGACACCGTCCTGGTCGGGCAGTTCATAGTCGGGAAGGCGTGCCCCGACCTCAATGTCGCCGCGCATAATGGGCCTCCAATCGAATTCCGCTGAATTTCGTCACGGGCCGTACCGCAGGATATGACCGCAGAGCGCCCTGTGGCCAGCCTCGAAGCAGCCGGGCGTGCAACCATCCCCCCGATGTGACGTTCCACTCGCTCCGCCGCACCTACGGCTCGTTGATGGCCGAGAACGGAGCCGACGCCGCCTTCACGATGGCCCAGATCGGCCACAAGACTCCGGGCATGACGCTCGGCATCTACACGGACGTCGGCAACCACCAACACCCGCTAATGAACAGCTTGGAAGCCTCTTGCGAGGCCCGGAAGCGGCACATAGCGGCACAAATCCGACTGAGGACCACGGTGAACGCTCGCTAGGCGAGGACCGCTCCAACGAAGAGGCCCAGCATTTACGGGCGTGAATTGCCGATGGGCGGTGCTGGGCTCGAACCAGCGACCTCCTGCTTGTAAGGCAGGCGCTCTGACCAGCTGAGCTAACCGCCCGCCGCGCGCGCGTGGGGGACGCGCGCGTTGCGTGCAGCCTACCTCGCACCGCATGGCCGGACTGCTACGCGGATGCGGGCGTCATGTCGTAGGTGACCGTCACGTCCGCCTCGATCGAGCACATCGATGGGTCGGCGACGATCACGGCGGGACCGGCTCGACGCACCACGTCAGCCTTCTTGTGCTTCTTTTTCTTCGAACCCGAGGCCGAAGGCGTCGCCGTGGTGGTGGTCGGCCGACCGGCATCCGCCTGGAGCGGCTCGACCCAGCCGCCGCAGAGATCGCCACTCGAGTCAGAGGTCTCCGTGACGTTCTCGATCGAACCAAGCGTGGCGTCAATCTGGCTCGCAACCGCGCTGGCTTTGCTGGCGGCGTTCGAGATCGCATCGCCGAGCGCCGTCATGTAGGTCGACTGCTGGGTCGCGCTGTCGGCGTCCGGCGGGGCGTTCAGCGTGGCGGTCCCGTTTACGACGATCGTCGCCGGGGTCGCCGGAGCCGTCGTTGTCGTCGAGTTGTCGGCCTGAGCTTCGCCGATCCCACTCAGCGCGGCGCCGGTGAGCAAGGTGACAACAAGGAGCAGCATGGTGCGTGGCCTGTGCATGTGGTCTCCATTCGTAGGTCCTATAGGAGCTACGCTCGGCGCGCCGATCCATCACACCGCTGCCAAAGCCGCGACAATGTGAGCATGCGCCGCTCGCCCGCTCGCCGCAACGCCACCGCGCAGACGGTCCTCGCCGCCAGCGTGTCGAACGCGCTCACCCACGTCGCGTCCTCGAGGGCGGGCGCGCGAGCAACCCAGCCCGCGCGCGGCGCCAAACTCGCCTGATGGACCTCGGCATCGAAGGCAAGGTCGCGCTCGTCCTCGGCGCCTCGCAGGGGATTGGACGCGCCGTGGCGACCGAGCTCGCCGCCGAGGGTGCGCGCGTCGCGATCGCCTCACGCTCACTCGAGAAGCTCGAGCCGCTGGCAAAAGCGATCAACGCTGTCCCCTTCGCCCACGACAACGCCGATCTCGACGGTGTCCCGGCGCTGATCGGCGCGGTCAACCAGGCGCTGGGTGCGATCGACATCCTGATCACAAATACCGGCGGCCCGCCCGCGAACCGCGACCCGCTGGCCCCGCCACGCGAGTCGTGGGAGACCGCGCATCGCACGCTGGTGCTCGCCCCGCTCGAGCTGATCAACGCCACGATCCCGTCGATGCGCGAGCGCGGCTTTGGTCGGATCGTCAACATCGGTTCGATGAGCGTCCGCGAGGTGATCCCGGAGCTGATCCTCTCCAACAGCGAGCGCGCCGCTGCGCTCGCGGCGTTCAAGACGATCGCCCTGGAGGTCGCGGGCGACGGCGTTACGCTGAACACGATCCTCCCCGGCCGGATCGCGACCGATCGCCAGATCGATCTCCGCGGCGGCGACCGCGGCGCGGCCGAAGCAGCCGCCGCCAAGGAGATCCCGCTGGGGCGGCTCGGCACCCCCGAGGAGCTGGCGGCCGCTGTCGCGTTCCTCGCCTCGGAGCGCGCAAGCTACATCACGGGCGTCGCGCTGCTCGTCGACGGCGGCCTTACGCGCGTTGTCTGAGGTTTTCTTTATGGGTGCCCTACGGGCACCTCGGGGATAGGGCGCTCGGGTGGCGATCTCACCGTATCTGGCCAACCTGCGCCGCGCCATCGGACACGATCTGGTGCTGTTGCCTTCGGTTGCCGTCGTCCCGCGTGACGCGGACGGCAGGATTCTCATCGTTCGCAGCCGCGAGAGCGGCCACTGGCAGACGATCGGCGGCGCCGTCGATCCAGACGAGGCTCCGACCGATGCAGCCCGGCGCGAAGCGCTCGAGGAAGTCGGTGTCACGCTCGAGATCGGCGCCGTGCTCGCCGTGCTTGGCGGCCCAGAGTTCCGCGTCACCTACGTCAACGGCGACCGGGTCGCCTACATGGTGTGTGTCTTTGACGCGTGGATCACCGCCGGCGAGCCGCATCCCGACCGCGAGGAGATATCCGAGGTCGCCTGGCGGGCACCGTCGGAGTTTTCCTCGATCGACTTCAACGAGCTCAACCGGACGCTGATCGACGCCGTGCTGCCGGTCCTGCCAGGCGCCGCGTCCCGAGTACCCCCAGGGGGAATCGAACCCCCGCTACGGCCGTGAAAGGGCCGCGTGCTGACCGCTACACCATGGGGGCGCGGCTCGTGAGAGTCTATGGCGCCTCGTGAGCGCGCCCTTCGCCCAGATCGCGATGGCCCGCCACGGCCAGACCGATTACAACGCGACGCGCCGCTTCCAGGGCCTGCTACCGGTTCCGATCAATGCGACCGGACGCAAGCAGGCGCAGCAGCTTGCCGAGCTCGCCGCACCGCTTGGCTTCCAGAGACTCTGGTGCAGCCCCCTGCTGCGCGCGCGCCAGACCGCCGAGATCGTCGCCGCGAGGATCGGGCTCGAGCCGATCGACGACGACCGCCTGGTCGAGACCGACACCGGCGACTGGACCGACCGTCTCTGGAGCGACGTGGAGGCCGAGGATCCGCAGGCGCTGGCTGCGTTCCTCCGCTCCGACCCTGATTTTGCATTCCCCGGCGGCGAGTCCTACCGCCACCAGACCGAGCGCGTGCTGGCCGCGCTCACCGACATCACGGTCGCGCCCGAGCCGGCGCTGGTCGTCTGCCACGGCATGGTGATCCGCCTGACGCTGATTCACCTTGGCCGCGACCAACGCGTGCCAAACGCCGCACTCATCACGCTCGCATAGATGGAACACTGCTGCGGCGCGGCTAGCTCATCGGGTAGAGCACCGGACTTTTAATCCGGCGGGCTGGGTTCGAGTCCCAGGCCGCGCATCGGCCAGAGCCCCAGAAAATGGAGCTCTATGCGTTTCGCCGCACCGATGCGACTGCGAGCGTGTCCCCACTGCGTCCCGAAACGTGCACGTGCTTCGCGGTCCCCGGCTTGGTCCACCCAGACGGCGAAGCCGCGCCACGAGGTAAACCTGCCACACGATCGACTGGCTAACGGTCAAGGGCGAAGGCAGGACGGGCAGTCTGAAACCATCGGGCCCGCACGCACGCTAGTGCGGCGCTCAGAGGCTCCGGCGCTTGTGCAGTCTGACCAGTCGCTTCGACATTGCTCGCGGGCCGATCGCGGGTCACGTTCTCGGCGCTGCCTGCCGGTGCCGCCGAGTCCCGCCACTCGGCGTCGCCCTAAGCTTTCGTCACAAATGCTCTGCATGCAACTCAGGCGCATCTTGCTCACTGCAGCAGCCGTGGCGGTGTTGGCGGTCAGCAGCGCAGCAGCCGCCGTCACCGCTCGGCACAAGCATGCCAGCGCGAGCGGTGACTGGACGGTCTCACTGCGCGAAACCGCGTACGGCAAGATCCTCGTCAACAGCCAGGGCGACACGTTGTACCTGTGGGCGGCGGACAAGCCGGACGAGAGCGAATGCGAGTTCATCACCGCCACACCAAGCGACCCTCTCAGCAACTGTCTTGCTGTCTGGCCATTCGTACTCGTCTCCAACGCGCCAACGGCCGGTCCCGGCGTTAACGCGCGGCTCCTGGGCACGATCGACGTTCCCCAGGGGGACGAGGTCACCTATAACGCGCACCCGCTCTACACCTACATCTCAGACACCAAGCCCGGTGAGACGACGGGTGAGGGCAGCCCATCCTTCGGCTCACCATGGTGGGTCGTCTCGGCTGCCGGCAACGCAATCACCAGGAAGAGCAAGGCCACCACCGAGAAGAAGAAAAAGAATAACCAGGCCTTGATAGGGGCAGGCCTCCCACTCGACCTGCCGTGCCTGGCTCTGCTCGGGACGGCGAGCGGCTGACTCGCTGCCTCGTCAACGACGCGAACCAACAAGCCTTTGGTCGCCCGCCGGACGCAGGGGTGTCTTGGACGACTGTCGTACAGCTGCCCCAGCCCGTGGTACTTTTTGGTGTGGTCGTGACCCGTACTAGCGAGACGAGCGCCGCGGCCAAGCGACGGCGTTGCGCTGTCGCGTTCACGCTTGCGACTTTCGTGGCACTCGCGGTCGGCGTCGCTGCGCTGGTGTCAGCTCCCGCCCCGGCGGCTGCAAGAGCGCCTGCGAGGATCGCCTCCGCCACCAGCGATGACTGGCCGACGCCGATGCACGATCTCTCGCGAACAAACGCGTCCAGCGACACCACGATCTCGCCTGCGACCGCCGGGTCACTCAAGCCTCTTTGGACCTTCAATGTCGGTAGCGTGATCGTCCCAGCGCCAATCGTCACCGGCGGTGTCGCGTACTTCTCCGCATGGAACGGGTACGAGTACGCAGTGAACGCCAAGACCGGGGTGGTGCTGTGGAAGACGTTTATGGGCACGATCGCTGCCAACCCGATCTGCATCCCGCCCCAGGCGGGTCCTTCGACCCCGTCGGTCCTCGTCAATGGAACGATCCTGACTGGCGGCGCCGACGGGTACTTCTACGCACTGAACGCCCAGACCGGTGCGGTCGAATGGAAGGTGTGGACCTGGGGGAGCAACCCGCCGGGGTTCTATGACGGCCACTTCAACTACTCACCCGCACTGGTGGTTGGTAACTACGCCTATATCGGCGTTGCGAGCCTCGGCGACTGCCCGCTCATCCAGGGAGACATGTTGAAGGTTGATCTCACCACGCATCAGGTCGTCCAGACCTTGGATTTCGTGCCTACTGGCTTTGTCGGTGGTGGAACCTGGACGGAGCCGGCCTACGACCCCACGAACGGTCTTATCTACGTCTCCACGGCGACCCAAAACCAGCCGAATGAGCTGTTCGCGCAAGCCCTCGCGGCAATTGATCCGACGACGATGCAGATCGTGAACGTCTGGACGCTTCCGGTGGCCGAGTCGATCGGTGACTCGGACTTTGGCACCACGCCGACGCTCTACACGGCCAATGGTGTGCCGATGCTGGCATCGATCAACAAGAACGGGATCGACTACGGGATGAATCGCGACAACCTCAGCGCCGGTCCGTTGTGGATGCAGTACATCGCGCTGGGAGGCCCTTGCCCGACGTGCGACGACGGCAGCGTCTCATCGCAGGCATACGGTGGGGGTGACCTGTTCGCGGCCGGTGGCCGTGGTGCGATCAACGGGGTGATCTCAAGCGGGACGGTGCGGGCGCTGAATCCTGCGACCGGTGCATTTATCTGGCAACGGGTCGCTCCCGGCGACGTCATCGGTGCGCTCGCCTACGACAACGGGATGTTGCTCGTCCCGGCCGGGACGATCTTCGAGGTCCTCAGCGCGAAGACCGGCGCTCGGCTGTACAGCTACGACACCGGCTCGCTGATCTACGCTGGTGTTTCGGCCGCCGACGGAAAGTTCTTCGTCAGCAACACGGCGGGCGAGATGATCGCGTTCGGTCTACCGAAAACCAAGCCGCACACTCCCGCAGACCGCAACTGCCCAGGTGGTTTCACCTGCCAGGCAATCGGCAGGGCCTCCCCGTCCGGGCACGAGGCGTCCTGCGCGGACGGCGCCTGTGCGGCCACAGCGGCGCGCCACGGCCGCCTCACGATCTCGGCCGGTGGATCCGGCGTCGGAGGGACCTCAGACAGGTTCAGACTGGTTAGCGCCCCCACCAACGGCACCGATCAGGTGGTCGCCCGCGTCGAGTCTCAGCCGAGCGCCGCCGGCTCGCAGGTCGGCACCATGATTCGCCAGCGCAGCGACGCGGATTCACCGTACTACGCACTGCTCGAAGAGCCGGGCCACAGGCTCGTCGTCGAGTACCGGACCGCGTTTGCCGGCGCCACGTCGGAGGTGTATTCCGCGGTCGGGCCGAGGCTCCCGCTTTACCTGATGATCCAGCGCCACGGTGACATCCTCGAGGCCGCGACATCGAGGAATGGGAGGACTTACACGCTTGTGCCAGGGACGGATGCGACCGTGCCGATGCCGGCCAAGAGCCTCGGCGGGGTGGCTGTCAGCGCGGGCGCGCAGGGCCGCGCCGTGAGCGCCGTGGTTTCGAACCTCTCGGTCGGATCGCCGACGACGACACCGGCGCCCTCCCCCTCGGCACACCCATGCCCGCCCGGCTACTCGTGCGCGGACATCGGTAACCCGTCGATCGTCGGCGATCAGCAGCTGTCGGGCAGCAAGTGGACGCTGAGCGCCGGCGGCTTCGACATCTGGGCCATCAGCGACCAGTTCCATTTCGTCTGGAAGTCGGTCAGCGGGCCCACTGCGAGCGTGTCCGCGGAGGTAACGTCGGTATCCAACACCTCTCCGGACACCAAGGCCGGCGTGATGCTGCGGCTTGGAACGAACCCCGCCGCCGCCTGGTACGCCGTGTTCGTGACCCCCGGCAACGGGATTGAGGTCGAGTACCGCTCTGAAGATGGCGACATCTGTGCGCAGACCGTCAACCCGGCCGGGACCGCACCGCTGTACGTAATGGTCACGAGCAACGGCGGCCTGTTCACCGCCTTCACATCCCCCGACGGCGCCAACTGGACGCCGATCGGCGGCTCGGCGGTCCCGCTGCCGGACCTAACTGGTTCGTTGATCGGCGGGATCGCGCTCACCTCGCATGACGGAGACGCGCTGGCAACAGCCTCGTTCAACAGCGTTTCGATCAGCTGATGGCGCGCTCGTGCGGCGGGACGCGCCCGCTGAGGATCGTCGCAGCCCTAGCGGCCGCCGTCGCGGCGCTTGCCTTCCAGGTGTCGCCCGCGACGGCCGCCGTTCTACAGCTCTCCGTCCAGCCCGATCAGGTCACCGATACGTCGGTGGTGACCGTCACCGCCACGGGCACGGCGGACGCCAATCCGACCTGCGTCCGGGAAATCGGCTGCGGGCTCACTGTGTTCGTGATCACAAGCGGGTCGTGTCCCGCTGACCCCACGGTGCTCGCCAATGCCGGGGACATTGTCCTGCCCTTCTACAGCGGGGGCCAACTGACTTTCCCGGGGACCGCCCCGGGGCCATTCTCAGTGAACAGCGATTTCTTCCTGGACGGCGCGCCGACCGCCGACCGCCAGGGCGACGCAGCGGACGGCTACAACGGCTCGCCGTGGGGGACGTTTGGCTTCTGCGGCTATCTGCAGGACGCGACCGCGACCGCGAGCTTCACGAACAATCCGACCGACGCGCTCGACGTGCTTGGCAATGGCGAGCTGCTTTTGGCGAATTCGCATATCGACGTCTTCTCGGCGATCTGCGCGTCGGCACCCTGCCAGGTCGTGCTCACCGAGCAGGCATTCGCCGGCGGTAAGCGCGTCCGCGGCCTTGACAGCGGACGCGTTGTCTCGACCATCGAGAGCACCACGCCGGTCGTCTTGTCGCTGCAGCGCGCCGCCCTCGATCGGGCGCTGCTTAAGCGGACGATCGCTCGCCACCGCTCCGCAGAGCTCCATTTCAGTGCGACCCTCACCGACGCCAGCGGCGTCCAGACGACTGCGAACCGCACGATCGAGATCGTCAGGTGACCCGTGCTTGTTAGCGCTGGCGCGCGGCGTCGTCCCTGTGCTCGCCGGACGCGACGCGCCGCCGCGTGGCGTTCGCGTTCAGCAGCCGAGCCGTGTTTGCGCCCGGCCCGCCGATGTAGGGGAAAGCCCGGTCGATCCCCCGGACCGACCGCTCGAGGCGAGAACCACGACTGCAGCCCTGCGGCCGCTCATGCTGCAGCCGCGCAGCGGCTGCTCACGTTACGGCTTGGCCGCGCCGCGACACTGCGTCGACGATCACGGCGGCGAGCAGCACGAGCGCGGTGATCATGTATTGGAAGTCCGTCGAGAGGCTGAGTAGGCCCATGCCGTTGTAGATCGTCGCGATCACGAGGCCGCCGAGCAGGGCGTGAATCATCTTGCCGCGACCACCGAGGAGGCTCGTTCCGCCGATCACCGCGGCCGCGACACCGTAGAGCACTGTCTGTCCGCCGTCGATATCGGTCGTCACACCACCGGTCCGCGAGTCGAGGATGATGATCGCGGCGGCGGCGGTTACGCCAGCGAGCGTGTAGGCGAACACGCGAACGCGGTGCACGTTGATGCCGGCGCGCCGAGCCGCCTCACGGTTGCCGCCGATCGCATAAACGTAGCGGCCAAAGCGCGTGCGAGCCAGGAGAAACGTCCACGCCACCACCAACGCGATCACGATCGGCACAACCCACGGGACTCCCTTTACAGAGGCGCCGACAAAGGCCGCGCGGTTGGCGTTGCAGATCCACACGAGCACGACGCCGGCTATCGAGACGGCCACGACCTTGGCCAATGTCAGGCTGAGCGGCGGCGCGACCAAGCCGCCCGCGCGCCGCCGGCGGTCCCGCGTCACGCTCGCGACGGCAAAGAGCACAAGGCCGACGGCGAGCAGGATCCAGCCGGCGGCGAGACTCAGATTGCCGTTGACGATGTTGTAGATCGTGGCGCTGTTGATCCGGATCGAGCCGCCGTTGGATGGACTCTGGTTGTTGATCACCCAGATCAAGAACCCCTCCCAGAACAGCAGCCCACCGAGCGTGACCACGAATGGAGGAAGCCGCATCCGGGAAATGAGCTGCCCCTGAGCGAAGCCGATCGCGGCGGACGTCGCGAGCCCGGCGATGATCGCGAGCTCCCAGCTGAGGTTGATCGGTGGGTAGGCGAGAATCGCCATCACCGCTGCTCCGACGGCGCCGGAGTAGCCGAGCGAGAGGTCGATCTCGCCGAGTAGTAGTACGAAGATTTCGGCCATGCCGAGCACGATGAACTCGGCGGACTGCTGGAGCAGGTTGACTAGGTTCAGATCAGAGAGGAAGCGCGACCGCTCGATCTGGAAGATGATCACGATCACGATCAGTCCGCCGACGACCGGTAGTACTCCGCTCTCACCCCGTCGGACGCGCTTGAGCCACGCCGTTATGTACTCGTTGAAGCTCGCGTCCGGCGGCAGCGCCAGCAGCTCGGGGTCGACCGGCGCCTCGTCGGCTCTGGTCTCCTGCTCGATCTCGGGCGGCGCCTTGACCTCGCCGATGGTCGGTTCGTTCGTCGCGGCCATCTCAGACCGCCGCCTCGGCGCCGTGGGCGCCGTTCTCTCGCTCGCTCAACCCTCCGGTCGTCATGATCTCTACGGCGCTCTGGCGATCGTAGTCCGACGCCGGGCCGGCGGACACGAGCCGCCCGAGATAGAGGATCGCCATACGGTCGGCGACTGAAAAAACGTCGATCAAGTTGTGAGAGATCACGATTACGGCGATCCCGCTCGCAGCGAGCCTTTGGATCAGCTCGAGCACCATCGCGGTTTGCGACACGCCGAGCGCAGCCGTTGGCTCGTCCATGATCACGAGCTTTGCATCGCCCATTACGGCCCGAGCCACAGCGACGCTCTGGCGCTGCCCTCCCGATAGCGATCCGACCGGTTGGCGGATCGAGCGCACGGAGGTGACTGACAGACTTGCAAGCGTCTCCTTGGCCTTGAGCTCCATCGGCGTCTCGTCGAGCAAGCCGTGTCGACGCTGCTCGAGGCCGAGGAACATGTTGGCCACGATGTCGAGGTTGTCACACAGCGCCAGATCCTGGTAGACGGTGGCCACGCCGAGCTCGGTGGCGTGGTGGGGCGTGCGAATGTCCACGCGCTTACCGTTCCAGTAGATCTCGCCGCGATCTGGTTCGTGGATCCCGGCGATCACCTTGATCAGCGTCGACTTGCCGGCGCCGTTGTCGCCGATCAGCGCCGTAATGCGTCCCGACGGGACGTCGAGGTCGACGCCGTCGAGCGCGATGACGGGACCGAAGTGCTTGGAGATCCCGTGCAGGGAAAGCAGGATGTCGGAGGCCGGCGCACCGTCCGCTTGACCGTCTTTACCGGGGTTGGTCTCCCGGCCCGCCGAGGCGGACCGGGAGACGTTCCCTTCCTGCGGCTGGCTAGCCGCGGCTGTCGAATCGGCCGTCATTGGCCCGAGACTATAGAACGCGGCTTACTCATCTAGTGGATCTTGTACGTCGTGCAGTCCGCCGCGTACGACGGGCCTGACGGCGGCGAGCCCGAGCAGATCTGCGATGGCGGAACGAAGCCGTCCTTGACAACGGTCGACTCGATCGTCTTCGCTGTGACCCATTCCGGCGTCTCGAGGATCGACGGCACCGCATAGTTGGACACGGTGTCCTCCGTCGTTCCATTGATCAGCGTGCTCGGCGGCTTCAGGCCTGCCCGCAGGTACAACGCGAGCGCCGAAGCGCTTTCGGCCTCCAGGAAGATCGGCTTATAAACCGTTCCGCACTGGTAGCCGCTGATGATGTTCTGCAGCCCGACAAGCGTCGCGTCTTGCCCGGTGACCGGGAAGGTTTGCGGCTTGACTCCCTGCTGCTGCAGGTAGGTGATGACAGGCGCGGCGGTCTCGTCGTTTGGCATCAGAGCCGCGTTGGCCGTCGGGTGAGCCGTAAACGCCTGCTCAAACTCGGTCTCGGCGGTGGGCGGATCCCATGTTCCTGCCGTCGTGGCAGGTGCAGCACCCTCTTCATCCGTCCAAGCACCACTACTGAACAGCGGCGTGAGGATGTCGAAGTAGCCCTCGGCGAAAAGCGTCGCGTTGTTGTCGGTCGTCGCTCCGTGAGCGACGATGACCTTCGGGCTCGTAATGCCCCACGCCTTGACGCAAGCGACCAGACCATTTCCGATCAGCTTCCCAACGGTAACGTTGTTGAAGCTGACGTAGTACTTGTCGGCGGTAGCTCCACCGAGCGTGAGACGGTCGTAGTCGATCGTCTTGACGCCAGCCGCGGTGTTCAGCTTCTCAGCCTCGGCACCGGTGGCCGAATCCTCAGGGGTGGTCGCAATCACCTTCGCGCCGGCTGTGATGTCCGCCTGGTCGTCGGTGATGAACGTCGCGTCGCTGCCCTGCGCGTTCTGGATGATGATCTGGCTTGACTTGAGGCCAGCGGCCGTAAGCGCCTTCTTCAGGAGCGGCGCGTCGAACTCGGTCCAGCGCTCTGACGACGTCGTGTCCGGCAGGATGAAGGCGACCTTGCCCTTGCCCTTCGCCGTCAGCGGCTTCAAGTACTTCATCGCTGACTCCGTGGTGTTGAAGTCCTTGGAGCTCAGGTTCTTATACGTAATGGCCGGGGCCTTCTTCTTGGCCTTGGCCTTGGCATAGCTGCTCTCGGTCGCGAACAGCCCGCCGGTGAGAATCACCGACGCGATGCCGACGAACGCGAGTCTGCTCTTTAGCAGAGACATGCGCTTCCTCTCTCTCTCATCTCATTGCTGTGACGCAACGTCCGGGCGCACAGCGCCCAGCCCGTCGCGTCACGGGAACCCGGGAAGTCTAGGTGCCGCTCCGTGAACGGCGCCATTAATGTTCCACGCGATTCTGGAATAAGTCGTGAACGCTGTTTACGTCTCGTTCACTCCGGTGCGAGCCGGTAACCGACGCGGGGCTGGGTAATGATCAACGGAGGGCTGCCCTCGGGCTCGAGCTTTGCCCGCAGGCGGCGCACGTAAACGCGCACGTATTCGGTCTCGGTCTCGTAGCCCGGACCCCAGACGCGCCGCAGGAGCTGCGCGTGGGTCAGCAGCTTGCCGCGGTTCACGACGAGTTCGCGCAGCAGCGCGAACTCGGTCGGCGTCAGGTGAAGCCCCGTGCCGTCGCGCGTCACCTGTCGGTTGGCGAGGTCCATCTCGAGGTCGTCGGTGAGCGCGATCCTGGTGCTCTGCATCTCCACCGGTGCGGGACGCGTCCGTCGCAGCGTCGCCGCAATCCGCGCGAGCAGCTCGTCGATGCTGAACGGCTTCGTCAGGTAGTCGTCGGCACCAAGATTGAGGGCCGCGACCTTATCGTGGTCGCCGCCGCGCGCCGAGACGACGATGACACCGACGCTCGAGCGCTCGCGGACCTGCTTGCAGAGCTCGAACCCGTCGATCGAGGGCAGCATCAGGTCGAGCAGGATCAGGTCCGGCCGCTCGGTCTCGAGCACTTGCAAGACGCGGCCGCCGTCGGTCGAAACGAGCGTTTCGAAGCCCCGCACGGCGAGGTTCGAACGGATCAAGTCGACGATATTCGGATCGTCCTCGACCACGAGGATCTTCGTGGCCGGGGGCGCCTCAGAAGTCGGAGAGGTCATGATCCTCCGTGTACCGGTGGGAGGAGTCGGGGCCGCCGATCGGCAGCCTCACGGAGAAGCGCGTGCCGTGCTTGAGTCGCTCGAGGTCGATCTCGCCGAGGTGAGCATCGACTATGCCCTTGGCGATCGAGAGTCCGAGCCCAGCTCCAGCCGCGGCGCCGACGCCGCCGCTACGCGGCTCGAAGAGGGCGAGTGCGACCTCGTCAGGCAGGCCGCCACCGTCGTCGGTCACGCTGATCGTCACACCGTGCTCCTCATCTCCGGTCGCCTTGACCCATACCCGGGTTCCGTCGGGATTGTGACGCAGCGCATTCTCGAGCAGGTTCAGGAAGACCTGCTCGAGACGGTCGTGGTCGGCCCAGATGACCGGCAGGTCGTGTTGGAAGTCGACCTCGATGACGGCCGCTTGAGCCGGCGGCAAGCACGCGATCGCGGCATCAAGGATGGGCAGCAGTTCGCACCAGTCCGGCAGCATGCGCATCGTCGAGGACTCGATCGCCGAGAAATCGAGCAGGTCGACGACGAGGCGACTGAGGCGAGCCGACTCGGCGCCAATCCGCGTCAGGAAGCGCGTCTCCGACGGCCCGTCCCAGGTCACGTCGGGGGCCATCAGGCTCGACGCGTAACCGCCGATCGCTGTCAGTGGGGTCCGCAGCTCGTGGCTGAGGCGCGACAGAAAGCCGCGCTGGAGCTCGCGCGAGCGGCGCAGCGCGCTCGCCTCCTCGCGTGCGCGCTCGGATTCCTGGCGCTCACGAGCGAGACGCAGCGAGTTGGCCGTGTCCTCCATCAGCGCGACGGCGTCGGGCGGGGTGTCCGGGGCGCCCCATTGGGCGAGCAGAATGCCGCCGCCTCCGGGAGCCGAGAAGCTCACGGCCATGCACGCGTCGCCGTCCGCCGGGACGATGCTCGTCGCCCGACCGTCGCGCCCGCCTCCGCTGCGTAGTAGCGCGGCCGCTTCCAGCAGCCCGCCGGAGACACCCACCTGCTCGCCGGAGGAGTCGATGGTGAGCCAGCGCTCGGCGCTCTCGTCAACGACGTCGTTTGTGAGCAGCGCTACGCGCTCGGCTTGGAGGCCCTGCCGGAGCGCTTGCAACACCAAGGTCAGGCCGTGGGCCAGCGGTACCGGGCCCGCGAGCGTCTCAAGCACGTCGCGAATCGTCTCGAGCACGCGGTTGCGTGTGGTGACCTCGCCGAGCAGCCGTTCGCGCTCGACCGCACTGGCGACGTAGCCGGCGTAGAGGTCCACGAGCCGCAGCTCATCGCCCGGCGGGTGGCCGAGAACGTCGCGAAAGACCGTGATCACGCCGAGCAGGCGGTCGGTGCCGATCACAGGAACCGACCAGGAGCTGCGCACGCGCGCCTCCACCGCCAGCGGCTGCCAGGGGGCCCAGGCGGCACTCGAGCGGATGTCGAAATCGATGACCGTATCCCCAGATTCGGCGGCGACGCCGGCAGGTCCGCCGGCGTGGTCGAACGGTAAGTCCGACCACGCGTCGGTGAGCGCAGCCGGGAGGCCGAGCGCGCCCGCGAGGCGCAGCCGGCCGCCCTCGACAAGATGAACGCACAGCCGTGGCGCCCCGAGCGCACCGCCGAGCGCCGACAGGATCAGCGGCAAGCTCGAGGACGGGTCCGCCGAGGCAAGGCGATCGGCGAGGCCGTGGAGGCGGCTCAGCTGCTGTCTCGCCGAGGAGTCGATCGGCTGGCCCGAGATGAGAGCGACGACGTCCTCTGGGTGCGAAGTGGCCGGATCAAGATCGGCCACGATCCGTCCGTGTCGCAGCACGATTATGCGGTCGGCGAGCCGGAATATCTGGCCGATGTCGTGCGAGACCAGCAGCACGGTCGTGCCGCGCTCGCGTACCTTGGCCGCGAGCTGATCGACCTGCGCCGTTTCGCTCACACCGAGTGACGTCGTCGGCTCGTCGAGCACGAGCAGCTTTGGACGGCTGGCCATCGCACGGGCGACGGCGACGAGCTGGCGCTCACCGCCGGAAAGCGAGCCGACGTAGCGCGTCGTGTCCGTCAAGCCGATCCCGAGGTCCGCGAGGAGCTGCCTGGCGGCCTCGTGAAAGCGCGACGCAGAGCGGAGCAGCGCGGCGTTCTCGCTGCCGAGCAGTAAGTTCGACGCGACGTCGAGGTTGTCACAGAGCGCGAGGTTCTGCCAGACGACGGTGACGCCGCGGCGGGCAGCCGCGGCCGGCGTTGAGCCGATCCGCTCACCGTCGACGAAGATCCGGCCACTGGTTGGGATCATGTCGCCGCCGATGCAGCGCACAAGCGTCGACTTCCCGGCGCCGTTCTCGCCGGCGAGCGCGACGGTCTCGCCGGGGCGGATGTCGAAGTCGATAGCGTCGAGCGCGGTGAACGAGTCGTAGCGAACGCTGAGCGCCTCGACGCGCAGTAGTGGCCCGACGGCGAGCCTCGCCGGCTCTTTGATCATGACGGCCATCGTGAACATTGTGCGCTAAGTGACCAGCCGGCCGCGCAACGCGGACGCCAGAGCCTGAGCGCTCGACCGACCACAACCCAACAACTACGGTGCGAGGCCGCCGAAACCCTCGGGATCCCAGGGCCGCGGCAGGCAGTAGCGGTCGCGCCAGCGGTGCGGGCAGACGTGGACCTGCCAGGTGTGCTTGCGGACCTCGACGCGGGCGAAGCGGATGTCGAAAGGCACGCGGCTGAGCCGCGCGCTGATCGCGTCGACGTCGGTGACGGCGAAGGAGAACGGCAAGTGGGTCGGGCGTGTCGGCACGTTGTTGCACCACAGGCGCCACGCGCTCTCATACTCGACCACGAGCTCGTCGCCGACGTAGGTGCGGGGCTTGAACAGATCGACGCCCGGGCGGTGGCCCCGCCAATGCCAGGTGGGGGCGGCAGCAACGATCCAGCCCTGGGCTATCTTGCGCTCGCCGACGGCGCAGGCGAGCTTCGCGATGTCCCAGGCGCAGCCCGCGAGCGTGTCGCCACGCTGGCACCACTGGAGCTCGAGTCCGATATCGCCATCGAGGACGAGATCGAGCGGACCGGCCTCGGGCCAGTGCTTCAGCTCAATGCTGACCGAGGAGGCGCCGGTGCTCTCCTCGAGCGCCACCTGAAAGTCGTGTTCCACCATCTTGGTGGCAGGCTTCTCGCTCGCCGCGCGCTCGAGTGCGGGCAGCGCGGCCTCGAGGGCTTCTCGCGGCTGCCCGGGCACAACCGCGAGGGTACTACCGCCCCGACCGAGCGCGCCGGCTGGCGCACGGGCCCTGTCGATTCGCAGGGCAGGCAGCCAGACTGGGCCGTGATAGCTGATAGCCTGAAAGGGCGGTCGGCACTCGTTGACCGCGAGGCAGCTCACTTGGGTCCCGCAAATGGAGCGGTTCGGGTTTGCAGTCTCCGAATCGTCCGCGGCTCAAAGTGCCGCCAGGAGCAATTAAATGTCACAGCAGTCTTTTGCGCAGCTCGGCGTGTCAAACGCCGTGGTCAGCGCCCTCGCCGCTCGCGGCTTCACCGAGCCGTTCGCGGTTCAACGCCTCGTCATCGGCGACGTTCTCGCCGGTCGCGATGTGCTCACGAAATCACCGACAGGCTCGGGCAAGACGCTCGCCTTCGGAATCCCGATCGCCGATCGGATCGCCGCCGATCAACGCCGTCCGGCGGCGCTCGTGCTGGCCCCGACGCGCGAGCTCGCAACCCAGATCGTCGAGGAGATCACCGATGTCGCGCACGCCCGCGCACTCAAGGTGACGGCGGTCTACGGCGGTGTCGGCCTGACAAAGCAGGCCCGCGATGCTGCCCGCTCGCACATCCTCGTCGCAACGCCCGGGCGCCTCGAGGATCTGCTGGCGCGGCGCGCCTTCCGCCTCGACGCGGTCCGCATCCTTGTCCTCGACGAAGCCGATCGGATGCTCGACATGGGCTTTCGCCCAGCGGTCGATCGGATCGTCGCGCAGTGCCCGCGCGAGCGCCAAACGCTCTTCTTCTCGGCGACGCTCGACGGCGAGACCGGCCGCATCGCAAAGGCCTACACGCGCGATGCAACACGCCACGAGCACACGCCGCCGCAAACCCACGAGAGCGTGGTCGTCGAGCACCGCTTCGTCGCAGTCGAGAACGATCGCCGTGTCGAGGTCCTCGTTCACGAGCTCAGCGGCGAGCGCGATCTCGCGCTCGTCTTCGTGCGCACCAAACGCGGCGCCGACCGCCTCGTCAAACGGCTGGGCACGCTCGGCGTGGAGGCCGCTGCGATGCACGGCGACAAGTCACAGCGCCAACGTGAACAGGCGCTCGCACACTTCCAGTCGGGCACGGTCGACACGCTCGTTGCGACCGATGTCGCCGCACGCGGGATCGACGTTGCGCGAATCTCTCACGTGATCAATTTCGACCCGCCCGAGGATCGCGACGCCTACGTGCATCGCGTCGGGCGGACGGCGCGCGCCGGGCGGCCGGGGATCGGCATCACGTTGGTCGGCGCCGATCAGCGCCGCGAGGTGAGCGCCCTCGCGCACGGGCTCGGCATCGATCACGGGCTTGGCTCCGCGGGCGCACTCGAGGACCGCGCGCCGGCGCCGCGTCGCGGTGGCCCGGCGAGGACCGATCGGCCGCCGCGCCACGCGCGTGGCGCGCGCCATGGCGCGACGCGCAGCTACGGACATCGCAAAGGCGGACGCTAGCAAGGCCCGAGCGCGCCACCGCCCGGTCATCGTGCCAGGTGGCGGTGCGGCCCTAAATTCGGGGGAGCAGTCCTGATAAGGGAGTAAACTGGACATATGGCCACTAACGTTGAACGCGCAGCCGAGCAGCGCAAGGTCAAGCTCGAAGAGATGGCACGACAGATCAAGGTCGGTACGCTGCGCGTGCGCAAGATGACCGTGGCCGAGCGCGAGCTCAATCCGCCGGTGCCGCGCAAAGAGCGCCGGCGCGCCCGCTGAGCTAGAGCTCCTGGCGGCCGGCGTAACCGGCGTCCAGCTCGTGCCAGTAGGCGACATCGTCCTCGCCGTCGATCCAGCAGAGATAGACCTCACGGCCGTCGCGGATCGTCGGGAAGTCGATCAGACCGCGATCGAGGTCGCGTAGCAGGATGCCGCGCTCGTCGAATGCGACGACCGCGGCCTGCAGCTCGAGAAACGCCTCGCCGACCTGCTTGCCGACCGCGCCACCGCCGTTACCCGCCGAGCCGCCGGCGAGAGCGTGGCGAGCGTCCTCGTCGGTCAGCCGTGCACGGGCGTCGCGCATCTCGGCCAGTCGCTCGGCCACCCATCCCAGCTCGGCGCGCGCCTCCTCGAGCGTGTAGTGACGGTCGTGCCGCACCGATACATTCTGGCGCGCCGCGCAACTGGGCGGCGGATCGCGCACCGCGAACGCACGAATCGACGCCGCCGGCCAGCCCGGCTGGTGGCGTCAGGCGCTGGCGCGGTCGGCGTCGTCCGCGAGCTCGTCAAAGACCTGGTGCGTGCAGTCGAGCACGGCGGCGGCGATCCGCAGCTCCTCGGCGCTGAAGCCCGCGAGCGCCCTGTCCCAGTGGTCCTTGTATCGGGCTCGGCGCGTGGTGACGAGCTCGCTGCCACGGGCGGTCAGCGAGACGAGGACGATCCGCCGGTCGCGTTCGCTACGCGTGCGCTCGATCAGCCCGTGGGCTGCCAGAGCGTCGAGCATCTGCGTCGCCGTTCCCGGCGCCACGTCGGCGCAGCCCGCGAGCTCGCTGGCGGACAACTCGCCGCCGCCCTCGGCAAGACCGAAAAGCAGCCCGTACTGGGCGTAGCTGAGCTCCTCGGAGCGGTGGGTGTCGCGGCCGCGAAGGCGTCGCACCGCGCCCATCGCGCCTTTGAACGCCTGCCCGTAGACATCAAGCGCGGCGGCACGCTCGACTCCGCTCGGCTTGGCGCCGCGCTGGGCGGGAGCTGCCGCCGGCGGTGGGGAGCTCATGCCAGTGCCTCCGCGAGCGGCTTTGATCCCGATCCGCCGCGGCTCTCAGCATCCGACTCTGCAGCCGACGCCGCCGCGGCGACGCGGCGCGCCTTCCGCTCGGCGCGCAGCAAAATTATGCACGGAATGACCGCCACCGCGATGATCGCGACACCCCACCAGAACGCGGTGCCGTACGCGCCGGCGGCCGCCGCCAGGGTGAGCGGCCGGTGAGCGCTCGCCAGCGTGCGCTGCAGGACGACGGCGAGCACGGCGGTCCCGATCGAGCCGCCCACCCGCATCAACACGGTGAGCTGGGGCGCGGCGTCGGGTAGCTCGCTGCGCTCGAGCGCGGCAAACGCGGCGATGAAGGCCGGCATGAAGGCGAAACCGATGCCAACCCCGCGCACCGTCTGCTCAAAGCCGAGCGCGACCATCGAGGTGTGGGCGCCGATCAGCCCGAAGGGGATCCCGGCGAGCGAGGCGACGATGACGCCGAAGATCGTCAGCGGCCCACCGCCGATGCGGTCGGCCATCCGCCCGACGACCGGCATCACGATCGCCATGCCGACTCCCTGGGGCGCGAGCAGCAGCCCGGTATCGAGCACGCTCTCGCCGCGGACGTTCTGGAAATACAGCGGCAACAGGATCATCACGCCGAACAGCGCCGCGCCGAGGAAGAACATCGCCGCCGCGGCTGAGGCGTAGGTGTTGCGCTTGAACAGGCTGAGATCGAGCAGGGGCGCCGGCACGCGCAGTGCGTGCCAGATGAAGGCCGCGATCAGCACGACGCCGACGACGATCGAGACGATCACCTTTGGCGAGGAGAAGCCGGCCGTGGCGCCGATCTCGGCGAGCCCGTAAGTGAGCGCCGGCAGGCCGACCGCCAGCATCAGCAGACCGGTGACGTCGAGCGAAGGCACCTTGGCGTCGCGGTTGGGCGCCGGCAGCATCCGCACGGCAAGGACGGTGGCGATGACCCCGATCGGGACGTTTACGTAGAAGATCCAGCGCCAGCTCGCGGTGTCGATCAGCAGACCGCCGATTGTCGGGCCGAGGATCGGGCCGAGCAGCGTCGGCACCCCGGTCGCGGCGAGCACTCGGCCCATGCGCTTGGGGCCGGCGGCGTCGGCGAGGATCATCTGGCCAACCGGCATGATCATGCCGCCGCCGACGCCCTGGAGGACACGGAAGAGGATCAGCTCGTCGGCGGATGTCGCGAGCCCGCACAGCGCCGACCCGGCGGTGAAGAGGACGATCGACATCAGGTAGATGTTCTTGGCGCCGAAGCGGCGCGAAGCCCAGCCGCTGATCGGGATCACCACGGCGAGCGCGAGCAGGTAGCCGGTGATCACCCATTGGATGTCGACGAGCGGGCTGTGGAGGTCCTTGTGGAGTGTCTGCAGCGCGACGTTGACGATCGTCGTGTCGAGGATCGACATGACCGACCCGAGGACGACAACGATGGCGACGCGCCAGACCCAGGGATCGATGCGCTCGAGTTGTTCAGCGGACTTCGGCGGCATGCGCGTGCTCCATTTCCATCAGGCACCTAAAGATTAGGCACCGAAGCATAGGCGCCTAAGCTTTTCCTGTCAAGTGCCGCGCGGAGCGCGGAGCTCAGTGGCGGAAATGCCGTCGGCCGGTCATCACCATCGCGATGCCGGCCTCCTCAGCCGCAGCGACGACCTCGTCGTCGCGCACCGAGCCGCCGGGCTGGATCACGGCGACGATGCCCGCCTCGATCGCGAGCTCCGGTCCGTCGGCGAACGGGAAGAACGCGTCTGAGGCGAGGACCGACCCGGCGAGCGAGTCAAGCTGCGCCTTCTCGATCGCGAGGCGGACCGAGTCGACGCGACTCATCTGGCCGGCGCCGACGCCGACCGTGGCGAGGCCGCGGGCGAGCACAATCGCGTTCGAGCGCACGTGCTTACACACACGCCAGGCAAACAGCAGGTCCTCCCACTCGTCCTCGCTCGGCGCCCTCGTGGTCGCGACCGTCATGTCCTCGCGCCGCTCCAGCAAGGCGTCGCGATCCTGGACGAGCAGGCCGCCCGCGACCTGACGCAGCTCGGGCTCGCCGCCACCGGCGCGCCGGTCGCCCTGCTCGAGCAGGCGCACGTTCTTCTTCGTACAGAGCACCTCGAGCGCATCGGCGTCGTAGGCGGGAGCGAAGAGCACCTCGATGAACTGCTTGTTGAGCTCCGTCGCGAGCTCGCGATCGATCCGCGTGTTGAGGACGATCACGCCGCCGTAAGCGCTCAGCGGGTCGCAGGCAAAGGCTCGCCGGTAGGCCTCGAGCCCGGAGCCGGCGAGCGCCACGCCGCACGGGTTGTTGTGCTTGACGATCACGCAGCTGGCCTGGCCCGCGCCAACAGTGCCGGTGCCGGCGCCAGCGCCCGTGAGATCCTCGGAGAGCCGCCGCGCGGCATCGAGGTCGAGCAGGTTGTTGTAGGAGAGCTGCTTGCCGTGGTGCTGGCGCACCATCGAGAGCAGGTGCGTACGCGCCCCGGCCAGCGAGTAGTAGGCGGCGCGCTGATGGGGGTTCTCGCCGTAGGAGAGGTCGACGACCTTCTCGTAGGCGCGCACGTGCAGCGGCGGGAAATCGTCGGCGTCCTGCTCGGCAAACCAGCGCGCGATCGCCGTGTCGTAGCGGGCCGTCGCTGCAAACGCCTCAGCGGCCAGGCTCGCGCGCGTCTCGAGCGACAGCCGTCGATCGGAGTTGCGCAGCTCCTCGAGCACAGCGTCGTAGCTCTCCGGGCGGACGACGACCGCGGCGTAGCCGTGGTTTTTCGCCGCGGCGCGGATCATCGTCGGGCCGCCGATGTCGATGTTCTCGATGATCTCCGCTTCGCTGGCGTCGGCGCGCGCGACGGTGCGCTCAAAGGGGTAGAGGTTGACGCAGACGAGCTCGACGAACTCGACATCCTGCTCGGCCGCCTCGCGCAGGTGCTCGGGGTTCTCGCGCACCGCGAGAAGCCCCGCGTAGAGCTTCGGGTGCAGCGTCTTGACGCGGCCGTCCATGATCTCCGGGAAGCCGGTGAAGTCGTCGATTGGGCGAACCTCGATGCCCGCGCCGCGCAGCTCCTGTGCCGTGCCGCCGGTCGAGATGATCTCCACGCCGAGCTCCGCGAGGCCACGGGCGAAGTCGACGATCCCGCGCTTGTCGGAGACCGACAGCAGCGCCCGGCGAACCTGCACAGCACCCGGGGCGACAGCGCCGGCGCCGTCAATGTCTACTGCGCTGTTCGAGTTGGCCGCGATGCCCCGAGGATATCGAGCGCGGCCGCGGCCAGCGCTACGAGGCCGCCAGCGCGAGCTTTGGGAACCGTCCGCCGGTCGAGCGGAGCACGCCGCGCTCGATCAGCTGATCGACGTGGGCCAGCGTCTCCGTGCTCGACAGGTGCGCGTAGGCGCCGTAAAGCTCGAGCGCGTCGTAGCCGTTCTGGGCGATCAGCTTCGAGCGGCCACCGCGGAGGATCTCGACCGCGCGCGTGCGCCCGACCGCCGGGCGGGCGCTGAGCACGATCTCAACAATGGCTCGATCGAGATCTGCGATCTCGATCTGCACCGACCCGGGCATCGAGCGCGACGGCCTCGGCCTCAGCGCCTGAACGCCCCGCGGAGACGCCGCCCGTCGCCGCGCGCCGGCGCGCTCGAGCGCCGCCGGAGCGGCCGACGGCCGCGACGACGGCGCGCAGACATCGCAACACGCGACACCCGGCATTACCGCGGTCGACTGCCGGGCGCCGAAGTCGCCGAAGTGGCGCTGGATCGACTCGCGCCGGCAGGCCGCGCCCTCGACGAAGCCCCAGATCGCGCGGTACTGGGCCCAGCGCGCGCGCTGCGCCTCGCCCGCTGCGGACCGCTGGATGAAGTGGACGTGGAGGCCCTTGTCGCGCCCGGCCGCGAACAGCAGGCAGCGCGCTGGGCGGCCGTCGCGACCGGCCCGCCCGGCCTCCTGGTAGTAGGCCTCGAGCGACTCCGGCACCGCCGCGTGGCAGACCGTGCGCACGTCGGGCTTGTCGATCCCCATGCCGAAGGCGTTGGTCGCGACGACGACCGCCACCTCGTCGGCCATGAAGCGCCGCTGCGCCTCCGCGCGCGCCTCGCGCTCGAGCCCGGCGTGGTAGGCGACGACGCCGACGCCGAGCGCGCGGTGGAGCGAGCGGGCTAGCGCCTCGGTGCGCGCGCGCGTGCCGGCGTAGACGATCGCCGGGCGCGCCGCCGGGTCCGCCAGCAGCGCGGCGATCCGCCCTTCGCGGTCGGCGTCGCCCTGCGTCGGAACGACGATGTAGGAGAGGTTCGGGCGATCGAAGCCGGTCGTCACGCGGACCGGGTCGCGCAGGCCGAGGCGGACGATCACATCGCCAGCGACGCGCGGCGTGGCGGTCGCCGTGCAGGCGAAGATCTGGCGCGCGCCGAGCGCCCGCGCCGCCGCCGGCAGCTCGAAGTAGTCGGGGCGGAAGTCGTGGCCCCACTGCGACACGCAGTGCGCCTCGTCGACGACGAACATGCCGACCTCGACGCCCTCGAGCGCCGCCACAAAACCCTGCGTCGCGAAGCGCTCGGGTGCGACATACAGAAACCGCACATCCCCCCCACGAACGCGAGCCAGCGCCTCGCGATTGGCCGCCAGATCGCGCTGGCTGTTGATCAGCACGGCCTGCCCGCGCGCCACGCGATCGAGCCCGGCGACCTGGTCTGACATCAGCGAGACGAGCGGCGAGACGACGATCGTCAGCCCCTCGCGCATCAGTGCCGGGAGCTGGTAGCAGAGCGACTTGCCGGCGCCGGTCGGCATCACGACGAGCACGTCACGGCCGGCCAGCGCGGCGCGCACGACCTCCTCCTGGCCGGGGCGGAAGGCCTCGTGGCCGAAGTGCTCGCGCAGCGCGGTGTGCAGCTCGCTCATCGCCGGGGAGGCTAACGGCGCCCCCGGTTGGCACTCGACGCTCAGTCGGCGACCGCGGCGGGGATGCGGCCGCCCGCTGCCAGCGGCAGCTCGAGCGCGTACTTGCCGCTCGCGTCCTCGCTCCCGGCGAGCGGGTAGTCGCCGCTGAAGCAGGCGTCGCAGTGGCGCTCGCGCGGCGCACCGATCGCCTCATAGACGCCGTCGAGTGAGAGGTAGGCGAGCGAATCGGCGCCGAGCCGCGCGGCGATCTCCGGCACGGTCCGCGCGTGGGCGATCATCTCCTCGCGCGTGGACATGTCGATGCCGTAGTGGCAGGGGTGCTTGATCGGCGGCGCCGAGATCCGCAGGTGGACCTCGGCGGCGCCCGCGTCACGCAGCATCCGCACGATCTGAGCGGTCGTGTTGCCGCGCACGATCGAGTCGTCGACGACGACCAGGCGCTTGCCCGAGACGACCTCGGGCAGCGGGTTGAACTTGATCCGCAGCCCGTGCTTGCGGAGCTCCTGGCCGGGCTGGATGAAGGTCCGCTGGATGTAGCGGTTCTTGACGAAGCCGTCGTCCTGAGGCAGGCCGCTGGCGCGCGCGAAGCCGCGGGCCGCCGCGTTGCCGGAGTCGGGCACAGGGATCACGAGGTCGGCCGCGACCGGTGACTCGCGGGCGAGAATCTCGCCCATCCGCCCGCGCACGACCTGCAGCGCGGTGCCCTCAAAGCGCGAGTCCGGCCGCGCAAAGTAGATGTACTCGAAGACGCAGAAGGCCTCGCGCTCGGGCTCGATGACCTGGATCGAGGTGAGCCCGTCCTCGCCGAGCGAAACGACCTCGCCCGGGCGGACGTCGCGGAGATGCTCGGCGCCGATGATGTCAAGCGCGCAGGTCTCGCTGGCGAAGCAGTAGCGCGCCGGAGTGTGCTCGTCGAGCGGCGCGAGCATGCCGATCGCGAGCGGGCGCAGCCCGAGCGGGTCGCGCATCGCGAGCACGCGGTCCTTGCTCATCAGCACCGTCGAGAAGGCGCCCTGCAGCTGGGGCATCACGGTCGCGACGGCGTCCTCGATCCGCTCGGCCGGGTCGGTCGCGATCAGCGCGGCGATGATCTCCGAGTCCGATGTCGAGGCGAAGCTGACGCCCCGGGCGCGGAGCGCCGCGTGCAGCTCGACGGCGTTGATCAGGTTGCCGTTGTGGGCGAGCGCGAGCTCGCGGCGGTTGCCGCCGCTGCCGGCCGCACGCTGCACCGGCTGCGAGTTCTCCCAGGCGTTCGAGCCGGTCGTCGAGTAGCGCACGTGCCCGATCGCGAGCTCGCCACCGAGCGAGATGATGTCGTTGGCGGTCAGCGCCTGGTTGACGAGCCCGAGGTCGCGGCGGGTCATGATGTGCCGGCCACGGTCGGCCGCCGCAATCCCCGCCGACTCCTGGCCGCGGTGCTGCAGCGCCGAGAGGCCGAAGAAAGCCAGGTTCGACACCTCGTGCCCGGGGGCATAGACCCCGAACACGCCACACTCATCGCGCGGTCCTTCGCGCGCATCAAGGCTGATGGACGATGGAAGCATCTGAGGGGTCCGCGACCGGTAGCGGTCTTACCGTCGCGGACAGCTAACAGCCTACCAGCGCGGTCCGCGATCATTATCGGCGGTGACCAGCGGTCCGACGACGATCTTCACGACGATGACGGCGCTCGCCGAGGCGACCGGCGCGATCAACCTCGGCCAGGGCTTTCCCGACTTCGACGGCCCGCCGGCGCTGCTCGACGCCGCGGCCGCTGCGCTTCGGGGCGGCCAAAACCAGTACGCGCCGCTCGCCGGCGTCGGCGCGCTGCTCGAGGCGATCGCTGCCCACCAGGAGCGCCGCTACGGCCTGCGCTTCGATCCCTCGAGCGAGATCCAGGTGACCTTTGGTGCGACCGAGGCGCTCGCGGCGGCGCTACTGGCGCTGGTAGAGCGCGGCGACGAAGTCGCGATGCTCGACCCGAGCTATGACTCCTACGGCGCCGGCGTCGCACTGGCCGGAGGGCGCGCGGTGCCGATCGTGCTCGAGCCGCCCGAGTGGCGGCTCGAGGCGGCCGCGCTGGACGCTGCGATCACGCCGCGCACCCGGCTCATCATCGTCAACTCGCCGCACAACCCGACCGGCCGTGTGCTCGACCGCGCAGAGCTCGAGCTGCTCGCCGCGGCCTGCCGCAAGCACGACCTGATCGCGCTGACCGACGAGGTCTACGAGCACCTCATCTACGAGGGCGAGCACATCCCGTTGGCGACGCTGCCAGGGATGGCGGAACGCACGATCACCGTCTCTGGGATCGGCAAGACGCACTCCGTGACCGGCTGGAAGATCGGCTGGGCTTGCGGGCCGGCCGAGTTGATCACGCGTGTGCGAGCGGTCAAGCAGTACCTCAGCTTCGCCGGCGGGACGCCGCTCCAGCACGCGAGCGCCGCCGCGCTCCGCTTTCCCGACAGCGTCGCCGGCGAGCTCGCGAGCGCACTGCGCGACAAGCGCGACCGTCTCGCGGCGGGCCTGCGTAGCGCCGGCTTCGAAGTCTTCGCCTCAGCCGGTACCTACTTCCTCAACGCCGATGTGAGCCCGCTCGGCGAGGAGGACGCCGCCGCGCTGTGCGCCCGCCTGCCGCACGAGGCGGGCGTCGCCGCGATTCCGACCTCCGCTTTCGCCGCCGACCCGGCCGGCGCGACGCGCTCGCTCGTCCGCTTCGCCTTCTGCAAGCGCGACGCGGTGCTCGCCGAAGCGATCGAGCGGCTGCTCGCGTGGGCGTCCGGTGGAACCTAGTTGGAGCTGAGCGCCTCGCGGCGCCGGAGCCTCAGCTCCCGATCGCGGCTCTCGAAAGCGGTTCATGGGCCGCAGGGGCCGGACCGCCGCGGCGGGCACTGCGACGGGTCAGGCAAACAGGCCGGCGAGCGAGCCGTTGGCTTGGCGCAAACGCTCGACTGGGATGTCGATGCTGGTCTCCCCGGCGCCGATCGCAAGGCGCGTGCCGCCGACGGTGCCGATGATCTGGTGCGGTGTGTGCGGGTCGAGTTGGCGTAGTGCTGAGGGGGCGCCGGAGACGATGAAGCAGCCTGGCGTCTCACCGAAGAGGACGGCTTCGCTCCACTCTTCGAGCTCGATCTCGGCACCCACGGCGCCGGCGAGGCAGCACTCGGCGAGCGCCGTGGCGAGGCCGCCTTCGGCGATGTCGTGCGCGCTGTGGAGCGTGCCGGCGCGGACCGCGTCGCGGATCGTGCGCTGGGTCGCGGTCACGGCCGCGATGTCGATCTCGGGGAGTGCGCTCGGGAGCGCCTGGCCGCGGAGCTTTGCTAGCTCGGAGGCCGCGATCGCCGGCGCGAACGGGCCGACGAGCGCGATCGCGTCCCCTTCGCCGGCGAAGCCGAGCCGGCCCGCGCGCGCCGGATCGCTGAGCGCGCCGACGATGCCGACGACCGGCGTCGGGTAGATCGGGCCGTCGGGGCCTTCGTTGTAGAGCGAGACGTTGCCGCCGACGACCGGGATCTCGAGCGCGCGGCAGGCGTCGCCCAGCGCGCGGATCGACTCGGTCAGCTGCCAGGCGATGTGCGGCTTCTCGGGATTGCCGAAGTTGAGGCAGTTGGTCAGCCCGAGCGGCTCGGCGCCGACGCAGGCGAGGTTCGAGACGCACTCGAGCACCGTCTCGATCGTTCCGCGATAGGGGTCGGCGGCGACGCGGCGTCCGTTGGCGTCGATCGCCACCGCGATGGCGCTGCCCTGCGGCAGTTCGAGCACCGCCGCGTCGGCCTGGCCGGGCCGGCGGACCGTCCGCGACTGCACGACGGGGTCGTACTGCTCAAACAGCGGCATTCGATCGGCGATGTTGGGCGAGGCGAGCAGTGCGAGCAGCACATCCGCGGGATCATCGGCGTGCAGCGTCCGCTCCGGCGGCGGATAGATCTGGTGCGCGGGAAGCTCCGGTGAGAGCTCATAGAGCGGGCAGGCGTCGACGAGGACGGACAGCGGGACGTCGCCGACTGTCTCCTCGGCGTCGAAGATGCGGCAGCGGCCGCTGTCGGTGACTTCGCCAATGACCGCGGCGCCGACCTCCCAGTGGAGGCAGACTGCGAGGAATTGATCGAGCCGGGACGGCTCGATCACCGCGAGCATCCTTTCCTGGGACTCCGAGGCCATGATCTCGAACGGCTCCATGTCCTCTTCGCGCAGCGGGACGCGCGAGACGTCGAGGTCGATGCCGACGCCGCCCTTGCTCGCCATCTCGACCGCCGCCGAGGTCAGGCCGGCGGCGCCGAGGTCCTGGAGCGCGACGAGCAGGTCGCGCTCGAGCAGCTCGAGCGAGCACTCCATCAGCTTCTTCTCGGCGAACGGATCACCGATCTG
>Ga0302325_10001156_pt1 | contig 68745 bp, 55 predicted proteins | sample Palsa_T0_2_FD_201948 | JGI IMG/M metagenome (GOLD analysis project Ga0302325, IMG submission 201948) | Peat permafrost microbial communities from Stordalen Mire near Abisko, Sweden - Palsa_T0_2 | ecosystem: Environmental > Terrestrial > Soil > Palsa > Peat permafrost | place: Sweden: Abisko...
GGACCTTGCGATTGGTTTCCGAGATACCCCACTCGGAGGTTACCCAGCCCTTGAGCAGAATTCTCTGCAGCGCGGGGTAAAGCGCGCCTTCCTCCACGTGCAGCACTTCGGACGAGAGGACGTGAATGCGCTGGGCGATGGCGTATCCGTGTAGAGCGCCGGAGCGCAGCACGCGCAGGATGAGGAGGACCAGGGCGCCGGAAGGCATTTCAGTCTTAGGCATATATGTATTAGGGATATGGTAGCTATGTCTTTGCCGATTGTCAAGTTTCGCTATGCGACCGGGCGTATGCTCCGACGCGAGCCTAAGAATCAAGAAAATGCAACGATGCGAGCTGAAAATCCGCTCGTTAATGGCTGACTAATACCCATTGCAGGTCGTCTTCGGCCGGCTCGGCGGGTTCCGCGGAGGACGGCGCGGCGGGTGCTGGGTTTGGGGTGCTGGGTGGTGGCGTACTCGTTGCACGCTGTGCTGATTCGGTTGGGGTTACCGGCGGATCGGGTTCCCTTCGTAATTCTTCGGCGACGGGGGGTGGGATGGGTCTGGCGGCTCGGATTTTCTGGAGTCTTTCGAGCTCCTGGCGGGAGCGGTCGTACTCACGGAGCAGGGTGGTCTCGTAGCGCGCCAGCTTGGTGAGCGCGTTGCCTCCGTTGGCGTCGCGCAGGTAGGCCCAGGCGCGCTGGCCTTCCTGGCTGAGCGCCTCAACGACCTCCTTGGGCGCCTGATCGACGGAGAGGCGTATGTTGAAGATGCCCGCTTCGAGGGGCATGATGCGGTTGTAGCGGCAGCGGGCTTTGGCCATGCGCTCGATGAAGAAGTCTTCGTCGATGTCCTGGGGTTTGAACTTTTCGCTGAGCTTATCGACTAGGTTGGTCAGTTCGGCGGGATCTTCGCCGTCGAGCATGCAGGTTTTGGCCGTGAGGCCATGCAGGAGACCGTTGCGACGGGATTGCGCTTTACCTTCCGGGGTGCGCGGGCCCGTGGATTTTTGCGCGTTGATGCGATTTGCGTCTATCTGAGATTGCGTGGCCATAAATAGCTCCTTCGATTTCAGGTTATGGGCCGGCGGTTAGCGGATTGGCTCAGGCCGGCTGGAAGGTGTTGGGAATACAGGGGAAATTTTATTTTTTGGTGGTGTCACTGGAAAATTCTGTTAAAGCGATCGCGCGTGTGCCATACCGGAGGGAGGGAAATGTGGCTCGGCGGCTAGTCTAGTCTCCTGTCTTGCTTAAGAGTTGACAATGGTCCGAGGAGTGCGACCAGGGGGTCGCACGCGGACGAGGGCGTCCGCCCCACATTGTCCAAAAGTTAGTTGTAACGTGCCGCGTGCCACCCCACTGGAGCTTTATGGCGTAGAATAAGAACCCATGAAGCGAATCTACATTCTTTCGCTGTTCGCAGCTTTGCTCGCGATCAGCTACGTCAGGGCGAATGAGACCACGGCGGTCAGCGGGCAGGGCAAGATGAGGTTCAAGGTACTCTACAAGTCCGACCATCTCCCCCCGGAAGCCCAACAAGTTCTCAAAGAGGCTCATGGCGGATTCACCGTGGATCTGGGGAAGGGCAAGGGCGAGACTTACTTCGCGCTAAAAGGCGCCGGCATCATCCAGATCAGTGCGGATCTGAAGACCACTCGGATGGTCGACACACCGGAAGAGATGAAGAAGACCAATCTGCACGACACCACAATTTGGCATGCCCCGGACGGGAAGTCCCATCTGCTGTTTCCGGGGAATGAGGCCCACAAGGTTTTTGTGACTGGATTGGACGGTAAGCTGGATGCCACGCTGGCGACACCTGACGCCGGTGTTGACCTGGGCAACCCGGTCCCGAATGAGTATTTCAAGTCGAACGGAGAGTTCGTGCCCACTGACGTCGAACAGTTGGATGGTAAGCTCTACATTACGACAGGCTATTCGAAATTAGACTATGTACTCACAGCCCGAATCCTCAAGACCAGCCCTGTGGAACTGGCCTGGAACGCCCTGTCATTTGGCGGCAAGGGTACGGGACCTGGTAAATTCGACACAGGACACGGGATTACGGTACCGCCGAAATTGAAGCGCCTTGACGTTGCCGATCGCGCAAATGGGAAAATCGACCGCTTCAGCCCGGATGGCAAGTACCTGTCCACGGTCAACATGCCGAAAGATTCCTTCCCCTGTGACACGTACTATCTGGGGAAATATATAGCCGTGGCATCGCTGAACAATCCGGACAAGACGAAGGGGGCCGCCATCTACATTCTGGAAAACGATCAAGTGGTCTCCACCATTCTGCCGAAGGAGGAACTCGGACTCACGAACTTCATGCACGTCCACAACGCCGTTCTCCGTCAGATTGGCAAGAAGTACTACGTGATCGCACAGGCGTGGAATCCTGGAGATTTCGCAATTCTGGAGCAGGTTCTGTAACGGACGTACTCGGCAGGCCGAAACATAGAACGAGGGTATGAAACAAAGCGTTCCCAAGTCGATTGAGGAGCACATTGCCGCGCAGTCCGAGGCGGTGCGGCCGAAGCTCGAACAGGTTCGCGCCGCGATTAGGAGAGCGGTTCCGGAGGCTGTGGAGGGCATCGGGTATGGCATGCCCGGAACTATTCGCTGTTTGCCGAAGGAACCGCTGCTGGGCCGAGAGAACGGAAGGCGCTAATCGGCACAGTAGGAGACGGCATGGCCCGCCGCGACGCCGGTGGCGCAAGGCAGCGATCCGCCACCGTATTTTGGGCGCGAAACGCGCGTCCCGGTGGGATCTCCACGCACAGGGTGGGGCGCGCCGGCAGCGTGCCTTGACTTCGGGTCGCGCGCGTCGTATTGTAATTAACTTAGGCATGAGTAAACCATCGGACTTGATCCAGGGCACGCTGGACCTGCTCATCCTCACAACCCTGGCGCTCGAACCGAAGCACGGCTGGGCCGTCGCCAAACGTATCGAGCAGGTGAGCGAGGAGGTCCTGCAGGTCACCCAAGGCGCTCTCTATCCCGCTTTGCATCGCCTGGAGCAGCAGGGCTGGCTGCGCGCCTCGTGGCGCACCACTGAGACCGGGCGCGAAGCGAAGTTCTACGAGCTCACCAAGGCCGGCCGCGTGCAGCTTGAAAAGGAACTGGCGCAATGGGCGCGCCTGTCGAAGGCCGTGGGTCTGGTGATCCGCATGGCTTAGGAGCGCACCGTGAAGCTCAGATGGAAGCTGCGACGCTGGTGGAATATCGCGCGGATGCGGCTGCGGTCGCTAGCGCGGCGCGGGCGCGTCGAGAGGGAGCTCGACAAGGAACTGCAGTTTCATCTCGAGCAGCAGAAGGAAGAGAATCTCGCGCTGGGAATGCCGCCCGCCGAAGCGCGCCGCGCCGCGCTCCGCAGACTTGGCGGCATGGCGCAAATCCAGGAGGAATGCCGCGATATGCGACGGACCAATTACATCGAGAACCTATGGCACGACCTGCATTACGCCATGCGGATGCTGGCGAAGAGCCCCGGCTTCACCGTGGTGATCGTGCTCACTCTGGCATTGAGCATCGGCGCCAACAGCGCCATTTTCAGCGTGATCGACGGCGTAATGCTGCGGCCGCTTCCCTATCCCGAGGCCGATCGCATCGTGCGGGTTTTCTTCCATAGCGCGACCTATCCCAAGTTTCCGTTGAACCCTTTCGACTTCCGCGACTTTCGCGCGCGCAATCGCTCGTTCGATTCGCTGGCTGGTTTCACGCGTGGCGACATGCAGCTTTCCGGGGCCGGCCGGCCCGAGCGATTTGCAGGTTTCCAGGTGACTGCCGGGTATTTCCACGTGCTCGGTCTGCATCCCGCGCGGGGGCATGAGTTCAACACCAACGATGAACTGCCTGGCAATGGACGCCTGGTGATTCTGAGCGACAGATTGTGGCGCAGCCGGTTCGCGGCCGATCCCGATATTATCGGGCGGAAGATCATGCTGGATTCGCAGCCCTTCACCGTCGCCGGGGTGATGCCGCCGGGCACCGACCACCCCGGCAACGAGTACCATGGAGTCGCGCACGGCGAGACTGTGGATCTCTGGTGGCCTTTTACTTTCCGTGGAGATCCCGCCCAACGCGGCTCGCATTACCTGGAGGTGATCGGTCGGCTGAAGAGCGGCATTACGCCGGCGCAGGCACAAGCGGAAATGAACGGTCTCATTGCGCAACTCGCAAGGGAGCATCCCGACGCGCTGGAAGGCTGGCAGGCGCTGTTGGTTCCGCTTTACCAGGAGATCGTCGGGCCCACGCGTCGCCTGCTGCTGGTATTGCTCGGAGCGGTTGCCCTGGTGCTGTTAATCGCGTGCGCGAATGCGGCGAATCTGCTGCTGGCCAGAGCTACGGCGCGTCAGCGCGAAATGCCGGTGCGCGCGGCGCTGGGCGCGGGGAGGTCCCGCCTGGTTCGTCAGATGCTTGCGGAGAGTTTGCTGATTGCTCTGCTGGGCGGCAGCCTTGCAGCGGGGATTGCCACGGCGGGGGTAAGGACGCTGGTGTCACTACTGCCGGCCGGCTTCCCGCGCGCCGATACCATTCACGTGAACGCGGCGGTATTTGCATTTACTTTGCTTATCGCGCTGGCGACCGGAATGCTCTTCGGACTTGCGCCCGCTTTGCAAGCCGCGCGCACGGATCTGCAACAGAGCTTGCGCGACGGCGGGCGCGGTTCGACCGGCAGCGGACGCCACACGCGCTTGCGCAGTGTTCTGGTGGTTGGAGAAGTGAGTCTCGCCTGCGTGCTGCTGATCGGCGCCGGCCTGATGCTGCGCAGCTTTGTAAACCTGCTGCGTACCGACCCTGGCTTTCGCCCCGAGCACGTTCTCACGGCCGGCATCGCACTGCCCGATGAGCATTATAAGCCGGCGCAGGCACCGCTCTTTTATCGCCGGCTGGTCGCCAACTTGAGCTCAGTGGCAGGCGTTCGAGCGGTGGGCGTGGGCACTGACTTGCCCTGGACCGGTTACGACGACAACATCGGCGGTTTCACTATCGAAGGGAAGAAGCCGGCCGCGCACGAAGAGTTCCATGCGCGATATCATGTTGCCGGTCCGGATTATTTCCGCGCTCTGGGGATTCCGCTGGAACGCGGCCGATTCTTCACTGACGGCGACTCTACGGATGCTCCGCTCGCGCTCATTATCAATCAGAGCATGGCGCGGCGCTACTGGCCCAATGAAGACGCAGTGGGGAAACGAATCACGTTCGAAGACAAACCCAAAGAAAAAGATTGGATGACCGTAGTCGGCATCGTCGGCGACGTGAAAGACAAGCCCGATAGCAAGGCGGCGGAAATGGCGTTCTGGTGGCCGGTCCTGCAATCGCCGGTCTACGTGAACGCAATGTCGATTGTGCTGCGGGGCAGTTCCGATCCGGCATGGCTAGTGAATGCGTTGCGCGAGGCGGTCCGCCAACTGGATCCAACCCTGGCGGTCGCCGACGTTCGTCTGATGGATCAGATTGCGGACGCTTCCGTCTCTACGCCCCGCTTTGCGCTATTTCTGGTGGTGCTGTTCGGTGGCCTCGCTCTGACTCTGGCGGCCATCGGAATGTACGGCGTGATTTCTTACTCAGTGAATCAGCGCACACATGAATTCGGCCTGCGCATGGCGCTGGGCGCGAAACCGTTCGACGTGCTGCGCCTGGTCTTACGCGAAGGTATTCAGCTGGCGGTCGCGGGCGCCGCTCTGGGCGTTGTGGGCGCACTCGCGCTGGGCCGCGTGCTGGGGAGCCTGCTTTACGAAGTCGGTTCCACCGATCCGGTGACCTTTGCGTCGGTGTCACTCATCGCTATCGCCATTGCGGCACTGGCGTGCTACCTGCCGGCGCGGCGGGCAACCAATGCGGATCCTATGGCTTCGTTGCGGTCGGAATAGGTTATACTCACGGGCTGGGGATTGCGTCTAATACAGCACTGAAACAAATGTGTCTTTATAGCTGGATCAGTGGACGAGCGGCTTAGAAGTATATAATAAACCCGAGGCGCAGCCGCTTATGATCTCCAATCAATTGAATCGCATGTCGTGCGTCGTGTTTGCCGGCGTACTTTTCCTCCTGCAGATGACTCCGGTATTGGCTCAGTTGCCGCAAGATGTGTTAACTTATCATGGCGATAATTTCCGCACCGGCTGGTTTTCCGCCGAGACCCAATTGACCGCAAGCAATGTAACCTCGGAGACTTTCGGCTTGCTCCAAACCGTCACGCTGGACGGACGCGTGGACGCCGAACCCCTCTATGTGACACAGCAGTTCATTGCCGGCCAGGGAACCCACAATGTCGTTTACGTGGCTACGGAAGACGACAGCGTCTACGCAATCGATGCCGACAGCGGCGCTATTCTGTGGCAACGCAGTTTCGGAGCGCCGGTCCCATATACTTACAAGGACAACGACGATAACGTCTACCCGATAATGGGCATTTTGAGCACCCCAGTGATCGATCGGACCGTGGGACCCGCGGGGGCCGCGGGCGCCCTGTACGTAGTGGCTGACACGTTCAATGGAACGGTCGACACGTTCCGGCTTCACTGTATCTCGTTGAGTAATGGTAATGACCTGGTGACCCCGGCGATTATCAGCTTTACCGGAACCTTGTCTGACGGAACGACATGGACGTTCAATCCGAAAGACCAACTGCAGCGCCCTGGACTGCTCGAATCGAACGGTACCATCTACGTGGCCTTCGGCAGCAACGGCGATCTCGTTCCGACCCAATCCCGCGGAACCATTCTGCGCTACAACGCAAAGACGCTAGCGCAGCTCACTGGCGATCTTACCGACAAGTTAGACGAGACTACTTCTCCTTACTACCTCTCGTCGATCTGGCAATCGGGTTACGCCCCGGCCACCGACTCTCTCGGCGACGTCTATTTCTCCACGGGCAACAGCAACCCGAGCACCCCCAGCTTTTCGAAATCCTGGAACCGCCCCGAGAGCATCGTACGGCTTTCGGGCGATCTGACCGTCATGATCAGCAGCTTCACGCCGTTCAACTACTTCCAACTCGATGGGGGCGACACCGACGTCGGCTCGGGCGGCACGATGGTGCTTCCCGATCAGCCCGGCTCTCTGCCCCACCTGGCGGTGGCCGGCGGCAAGGACGGGCGGGCATTCCTGCTCAATCGAGACAAAATGGGCGGCTACACGCCGGGTGGACCGGACGGGGTCCTGCAGACCGTCACCATGGGAGGCTGCTGGTGTGGCCCCGCCTATTTCGTCGGCTCCGACGGCACGCCGCGAGTGGTTACGGGCGGAGGGAATGGCGTCACTACCTGGCAGCTACAAACCGCGCCTGCCACGCAGTTAGTGCAGGAATTCTCAACCGGCTCGGGGCCGGTGAGGGGTCTGCCGGACAACGGCGGCGTCATCCCGGTGATTTCTTCAAATGGAACGACGCCTGGGACCGCTATCGTCTGGTTCGTACAAAGACCCGCGACTTCTTCAGACCAGAATCCCGGCACGCCCGTCACGCTGATGGCGTATTCGGCGGCGGGGCTGCAGCAGCTCGTGTCCTTTCCCGCCGGAACCTGGAGGCATGCCGTGAACAGCAACGCGAACCTGGTTCCGACAGTCGCGAACGGAAAAGTCTACGTGGCCAGCAACTCGCAATTGCAGATTTTCGGACTTCTCACGCCACAGGAAACGGCGAGAATAGCAGTGGCGCCGCAACATCGGCTGCCCTCCGCGCCGGAAGCGATTGCCTGCCCGTCGAATACCACCCCAATGGCGGCGGCCGGCGGAGTTCAGGCTGCCGAGCATGAGTTCCACGGAACAGTATGCCGGGCGAGCGGCGGCGAACTGCGCCTGGCACTTCGCAACGGACATAGCATCGCAGTGGATATCAGCCACGCTTTCGATCGAAACCGTCCGATTCTGTTGACCCCGGGAAGGCCGTTGGTGGTTCGCGCCACGATCGATGGGAAGGGCGTGGCCCACGCGCAGCAGATTTCTCCCTCGCACGAGTTCTCGGCGCTTACGCCAGCGGATCGCTAAAGGGCGTTGAGCAGCCGCGCGGCCGGCTTGGCGAAATACGTCAGGATAATCTGCGCGCCGGCCCGCCGGATGGAGGTAAGACTCTCCAGCATGGCACGGTCGTGATCGATCCAGCCGTTGCGCGCGGCCGCTTCGATCATCGAAAACTCTCCGCTCACCTGATAGGCCGCGATGGGCACGTCAAAGCGCCTGCGCGCCTCAAAAATCAGGTCCAGGTAGGGCATGGCGGGCTTCACCATGATCATATCGGCGCCCTCTTCGAGGTCCAGCTCGATCTCCCGCATGGCCTCCCGACCGTTGGCCGGATCCATCTGGTAACTGCGCCGGTCGCCGAATTGCGGCGTCGATTCGGCGGCTTCACGGAACGGCCCGTAAAACACCGAGGCGAATTTGGCGGCGTAAGACAGGATCGGAATGTGGGAGAATCCGTTGGCATCCAATTCGTGCCGTATGGCGGCCACACGGCCGTCCATCATGTCCGATGGCGCCACAATATCGGCCCCGGCGCGCGCGTGCGAAACCGCCGTGGCCGCCAGCCACTCCAGCGTCTGGTCGTTATCCACGTCGCCGTCCACGATCTTGCCGCAGTGGCCGTGGCTGGTGTACTCGCAATTACAAACGTCGGTCACGATGGGCAGCCCGGGCACTTGCCGCCGGATGGCCCGTATGGCGCGCTGCACGATGCCATCCTCGGCGTATGCGCCCGAAGCGGTTTCGTCCTTGCTCTCGGGCAAGCCGAACAGGATCACGCCGCCGATTCCGAGCCGTCGCACGTCCTCGCATTCCCGGACGATTTCGTCGACCGACATCTGGAAATTGCCCGGCATGGCGCCGATTTCCCGCCGTATTCGCTCGCCGGGACAAATGAAAAGCGGCAGGATGAATTCGGCCGGGTCGAGGCGCGTTTCGCGCACGAGGTTACGGATCGGTTCGCTGGCTCGCAGCCGCCGCATGCGGTGTATCGGAAAGGGCATTTGCTCAAATTGTAACGTGCCCGATCGGCCGCCCGCCCTTACTTCAGGCGTTAAGCTTCAAAAAAAATGACCGGTAGCCCCTTGACAAGGCCGTCCGCTTCATTAGAATAAATCCTAAGTCTTGCTTTATGCAGCCCGCTTGTCAGCATACCCGTACCGAGATCATCGCCAGGCGCGACGGAGTGGAGTACGTTGAATGCCTCGATTGCCGGCAGATCTTCGATTCCGAGGACCTCGAGCCTGTGACTGTTGAGGAAGAGGAAGATTAGAACCGGGTGCTAGCATGAATTCATGTACGATCTGGGCTATTTTCGCGCCAATTTCGACCGTATCGCGGAACGCCTGCAAACCCGCGCTAATCCACCGAACCTGGAGGGTTTCCGCGAGTTGGATGCCAACCGCCGCGCCGCCATCGCCGAATCCGAACAATTGAAGGCTAGCCGCAACGTCGAGACCGCCGAAATCGGCAGGCTGCGCCGCGAGGGCGTCGATACTACCGAACGCCAACAGGTGGTGCGAGCCATGGATGATCGCATTGCCAAGCTAGACGAAGATGCCAAAGCCGCCAACGAATCTTTCCGCGAACTGCTCGTGGGCATCCCCAACGTGCCGCACGAGTCCGTGCCGGTCGGCCGCACCGCCGATGACAACGTCGAAGTCCGCCGCTGCGGCGAGCCCCCGCATTTCGACTTCGAGCCCAAAGCGCACTGGGACCTCGGCCCCGAACTCGGCATTCTCGACCTGGAGCGCGCCGCCAAAGTCACTGGCGCCCGCTTCGCCTTCTATTGGGACCTGGGCGCTAAACTGGAGCGCGCGCTGATCAATTTCATGCTGGATGTACACACCCGCGAACACGGCTACACGGAAGTGCTGCCGCCGTTCATGGTCAATTCCGCCAGCCTGTTCGGCACCGGCCAGTTGCCCAAATTCGCCGAAGACCAGTTCAAGTGCGAGGGTACCGACTTCTGGCTGATCCCCACCGCGGAGGTGCCCGTGACCAACCTCTATCGCAACGAAACGCTGGACGCCGCCCGGCTGCCCATCAAGCTCTGCGCCTATACGCCCTGCTTCCGCAGCGAGGCCGGCTCGTACGGCCGGGATGTGCGCGGCATCATCCGCCAGCACCAGTTCCAGAAGGTGGAGATGGTGAAGTTCGTTCATCCGGACCATAGTTACGATGAGCTCGAAAAGCTGACCGCCGATGCCGAAGACATTCTGCGGCGCCTGGGGCTTCCCTACCGCACGGTGGTGCTCTCGACCGGCGACACCGGCTTTTCTTCAGCCAAGACTTACGATATCGAAGTGTGGCTCCCGGGGCAGAACGGCTATAAGGAGATTTCCTCCTGCTCGAATTACGAGGCCTTCCAGGCCCGCCGGGCTTCTATACGGTTCAAGAGTCCCAAGAGCAAGGCCGAGTTCGTGCATACGCTCAACGGCAGCGGACTGGCCGTCGGCCGCACCTGGGTCGCTATCGTCGAAAATTATCAGCAGAAGGACGGCAGCGTGGTGGTTCCGGAGGCACTGCGCCCCTACATGGGCACGGACGTCATCCGCAAAGCCTAACCAAACGCCAGCGCCCGGCGTCCATAACTCATGCCAGCCTTAACAGATCTGCGCCAGGATGTGGTTTACGGTTTTCGCCTGCTTGCCAAGAGCCCCGGCTTTACCGCGGTCGCCGTCCTTTCGCTGGCGCTCGGCATCGGCGCCAATACGGCCATCTTCAGCCTCATCGACACGGTGCTGTTGAAGATGCTGCCGGTAACGGACCCGCAACAACTGGTGGCCCTCACCGATCCCAGCGCGGAGGGCGTCAGTATCGGCACTTCCAACGGCGAACGCGGCAACCTCTCCACACGCGAATTCGAAGGCCTGCGCGATCGCACCGAAGCTTTCTCCGGCATGTTCGCCTCGCAGAGCGACATGGACAAGCAAAACGCGGTGATCGACGGCAAGGCTCCCGAGGAGGTTAGAACGAGGCTGGTCAGCGGCGGCTACTTCACCGTTCTGGGCGCCACTGCTTCGATCGGCCGCCCGTTCACCGCCGCCGATGAGCGAGGTCCCGGCAGCGCCCCATACGCCGTCATCAGCTACGCATTCTGGCAGCGCCGCTTCGGCGGCTCGCCCTCCGCGTTGGGCTCGCACATCCACATTGGCAAAGCCGACCTCGAAGTTATCGGTGTCGCCCAGCCGCATTTTCTTGGTGAAAACGTGGGCGCGGCGCCCGATCTCTGGATTCCGCTCGACATGCAGCCCCAAATCATGCCGGGCCGCATGTGGCTGGAGGACGACCCCGGCCACATTGCCGAGAAGGTCATGTGGCTGCACGTGATCGGCCGCCTCAAGCCGGGTGTCTCCCGTAAGCAGGCGCAGGCCAATGTCGATGTGGTCTTCAAACAGGTGGTCGCCGAGGAGTTCTCCAAGCTCAGCCAAAGCCAGCCTGACATTCTCAAGCAGAATCTGAAACTGCACGATGCCGGCAACGGAGTCTCCGCGCTGCGCGGCCAATTTGCCGACCCATTGTACGTGCTGATGGCGGTGGTGGCCCTGGTGCTGATTATCGCCTGCGCCAATGTCGCCAACCTGCTGCTGGCCCGCGCGACGGCGCGCCAAAAGGAAATGGGCGTGCGCCTGGCTCTGGGCGCCGGCCGCGCGCGCATCATCCGCCAGTTTCTTACCGAGAGCCTGATGCTTTCCGTGGCCGGCGGCGTGGCCGGCAGCTTGCTCGCCGTGCTGGGCGTGCGGCTGCTGATCCGTCTGGTGAAGAGCGGTCCCGATGCCATGATGCTGGATGTTCGCCCGGATCCGCGCGTTCTGTTTTTCACGATCGCCGTGTCTCTGTTGACGGGCCTGATCTTCGGCCTCGCCCCGGCCTGGAGATCCGCCGGAATCAATGTCAGCGGCACATTGAAAGAGGCGGGCCGCGGCCTGACTGCAGGCACGGCCAAGATCGGCATCGGAAAAGTTCTGATCGCCGGCCAGATCGCGCTCTCCGTTATGCTGCTGATCGGCGCGGGATGGTTTATTCGCACCCTGCGCAATCTCGAAAACGTGAATCTCGGCTATCCCCGCGAGAAGCTCGTGGTGGTCGGTCTGGACTTCCTCTCAGCCGGTTACTCCGGCGAACGGCTGCCCTTCGCTTATCAAGAGCTGCGCGAGCGTTTGGCTCGCATCCCAGGCGTGCGCGCCGTGACTTACTCGCAGAACGGACTGTTCAGCGGCAGCGAGTCCGGCGACCGCATCACTGTGGAGGGTTACAAACCGCAAAAGCCCGGAGACGCTGGAGCCCGCTTCGACGAAGCCGGACCGAAATATTTTTCCGTGGTGGGTATCCCCATCATGCTCGGGCGCGATATCGAGGCGCGGGATGTCGAGTCGGCTGAATCGGTGTGCGTGGTCAACGAAGCTTTCGCCAAATTCTATTTCGGCGGTCGGAACCCCATTGGCAAGCACGTGACAGACGAGTTCCCGGACACTCGCAAAACGTTCGTCATCGTGGGAGTGGCGCGCGATTCGCGGCAAAACAGCCTGCGCCGCGATATCGCTCGCCGCTTCTACCTCTCGGCGCTGCAGCCTCTGGGCGAGTTCTCGCCGTTCATGAATTACGAGATCCGGACCTACGGCGATGCATCCGGCGTGGTCGAGGCGGCGCGCAAGGCGATCCTGGCGTTCGATCCGGCCATTCCGATCGGCAAAGACCAGCCTTTGGTTGCGATGCTGGACGATAACCTGCGCCAGGAACGGTTGATCGCGCAGCTCTCGACGGTCTTCGGAGGTCTCGCGCTGCTGCTGGCCTGCATCGGCCTGTACGGCGTGCTCAGCTACGGGGTCGCGCAGCGCACTAACGAAATCGGCATTCGCATGGCCCTGGGAGCCGAGCGCGGGGCTGTGATCCGGATGGTCCTGCGCGAAACGGCAATTCTGATCCTGATCGGCCTAGCCATAGGAGTCCCCGCCAGCCTGGCGTGCGCGCGCTTTGTCGAAAGCAAGCTGTTCGGATTGAAAGCCGCCGACCCGGTTACCCTGGCCGCGGCTCTGGGCATTATGATCGTCGTGGCGGTCGCTTCGGGCTACTTACCGGCCCGCCGCGCCTCGAAGGTGGACCCGCTTATCGCGCTGCGCTACGAGTAGGCGAGAGGGAGACGCGGGGACACGGAGACGCGGGGATCTAATTGCCGTGGCCCTTCTGGTAGCCAGCCTCGTACGCTCTCTGGTCTTCGTCCTTTTTGAAGTGCCTCTTTTTGCTGTGGTCCCGGTGATTCACCTGGTCATCCTTGCCTTCGCGTACACCTTGCTGGTAGGTCTTGTTCTTCGAATAGTCCGGGGCGTGGTCGCCCTGGTTTTGGAAAAAGGGAGCCGCTACAGCCTGTACCGTGGCTCCGGTGATACCAACACCGATCGCCACTGCCAGAACTCCGGCATAACGTTGCAAATTTATTCTCATGGAAAGTCGTGTGCACGCGCATGGCCGCTCGGGCGGGTGCGGCGCGAGTAGCGAGCAGGCGTGCAAAGGTCATGAATTAGTTGCACGGTTTGTGCAGAAAGCTCATCTTTTCGTGCGCAGCGCCTGGGTCGAAATCACCGCCTGCCCCAGGGCAATGCCGCCGTCGTCGGGGGGCACTTGCGCGTAGATGCGCAATCCCGCCAGCGTGCGCGCCGCTGGGGGTGCGCGGACTCTATGGCAGGACCTGGAAGGGTTTGCTTGAAAGGGCGCCGGCGGGGGTGACCACGCGGACTGGTCCGCTGCTCGCGCCGGTGGGCACGGCGGTCTCTATAGCGGTGCCAGTAGAGTTGACGGTGAACGTAGCGGCAGCGCCGTTAAAGGTGACGCTGGTGGCGCCGCTCAGGTCGCTTCCCAGAATCGTAACGGCGGCTCCGGCCTCGCCGGATGGAGTGAGCGTTTTCACGAACGGGCCCAGACCTACGGACAGGCTGAAGACCGTGCCGCCGCCGTTGACCCCGCCAAAATACGTTGTCCCGTAGAAGTCCCCATTGGTGGCCTGGACCAGGGCCCAGAGGGGCTCTCCACCATTCGGGCAGTACCTTTGGCGGCAGAACTGGTGTACCGTTGTCAGCGTGCCGCTGGGAGTGATTTTGAAGATTGTGCCGCAAAAGGATTCGCAGTTCTCGGCCCCGTAGTGAGTCGTTATCCCGTAGAGATCCCCACTGCTGGCCTGGATGAGCGGTGCGTCGGGGAGGCCTCCGTCCGGGCAATTGCCATCGCTGCCGGAGCAGAAACTGTATAGCGTCGTGAGCGTGCCAGCCGGCGTGATTTTGAAAACCGTGCCACAGCCGCTTTGGAAACCACAGTTGCCACCCAGATCCGTTGTCCCATAGAGATCCCCATTGGTGGCCTGGACCAGTCCCGCAGCGGGGGACCAGCCGTCTGGGCACCCGCTTTGGGAGCAGAAGCTGTATAGCGTTGTCAGCGTCCCGCTCGGGGTTATTTTGAAGACCGTACCACAGCCGGTAGTCTCAAGATTCGTGCAGAGGCTGCCGGACCCACCATCGGCGGTCGTTCCGTAGAGGTCCCCATTACCAGCCTGAATCAGCCCCCCGTTGGGGAATTCGCCGTCCGCGCATCCGATTTGGGAGCAGAAGCTGTATAACGTCGTCAGCGTGCCGCTCGGAGTGATTTTGAAGACAGTACCACATCCCAAAAGAAGGTGGTCAGGACCCGTGCAGAGGTAGCTGGCCCCGCCATATGTCGTGGTCCCGTAGAGGTCGCCATTGGCGGCCTGGACCAGCCCGTTCGGGACGTAGCCGTCGGCGCAATTCGGATAGCTGCCCTCGGCGCAGAAGCTGTATAGCGTCGCCAATGTGCCGCTCGGGCTGATTTTGAAGATCGTGCCACATCCCGAGAAGGCAAGCGGCGGCGAGCAGGGGTTGGCACCTCCACCGGCCGTGGTCCCATAGAAGTCATGATCTCCAGCACTGGCCTGGACCAGCCCGCCCAAAGGGTATTCACCGTCCGTGCAGCCGCTTTGAGAACAAAAGCTGTATAGCGTCGTCAGCGTGCCATTCGGGGAGATTTTGAAGACGGTGCCACCGCCGTAACCGCCGGGAGCGGGGTTGGCGCCGCCAAGCCCGGTGGTCCCGTAGCCGTACCCATCAGTACCCTGGACCAGCGCCCCGGAGGCATACCGGCCCTGCGGACACGGCGCGGCGCCGCAGAAGCCGTACAGCGTGGTTAAAGTCTGTGCAGGGAGGCCAGTCGCCGTCGCCGCGCAGAGTGCAACAACCGTATACGCACTCTTCCACCACCTCAGTTTGTCTAATGGGTCAACGATTTTCATGGATGCGCCTCTTCGCTTTCTGTCAAGGAGCGCCGCCTACGGCAGCACCGTGAAGGGACCGGGGCTTAGAAGTGTGCCAGTGGGTGTGGCCACCTGGACCGTTCCGGTGGTAGCGCCGGCCGGTACAGTGGCGGTGATTTCGGTTGGCGCATCGATGGTGAAGGCGGCCGGTGCGCCGTTAAAGGTGACGGCGGTGGCGCCGGTCAGGTCGGTGCCGAGGATGCGGATGACTTGACCTACCTGGCCGTTGTGGGGCACTGCTCTTACGAAGGGGCCGAGGCCTACGGAGAGGCTGAAGATGGTGCCACAGCCTGTGAAGCAAGCGACCCCGCCCGAATTCGTTGTTCCGAAGAATTCCCCATTGGTGTCCTGTACCAGCCCACCCGTGGGCCGCTCGCCGTCCCGGCACCAGCTTTGGGAGGAGCAGAAGCTGTATAGCGTGGTCAACTCGCCGCCGGCGGTGATCTTGAAGATGGCGCCAACGTTGTAGATCCCGGCCAAATCGGTTGTCCCATAGAAGTCGCCGTCGGTGCCCTGGACGAGCCCCGCCTCGGGGTTGCTGCCATCCGCGCAGGTGGGGTAGACGCCCTGGGAGCAGAAGCTGTACAGCGTCGTCAGTGTGCCGCTGGCGATTTTGAAGATCGTTCCATCGCCGTAGGCCCCGCCATACTCGGTTGTGCCGTAGAAGTTGCCGCCGGTGCCCTGGATCACCCCAGCCGTAGGCTGCTCGCCGAACGTGCCACCGAGGCTCCACAGGTTTTTCAGCGTGCCATCCGGGGAGATTTCGAAGACCGTGCCAGCGTCGTTGGCCCCGCCCTCCTCGGTTGTCCCATAGAAGTCTCCATTGGTGGCCTGGACCAGCCGTGCCAGGGGCAATCTGCCGTCGGTACACCCGCTTTGGGAGCAGAAGCTGTGTAGCGTTGTCAGCTTGCCGTTTGGGGTGATTTTGAAGACCGCGCCGAAGTTGTAAGCCCCGCCCGAAGTCGTCGTCCCATAGAAGTCCCCGTTGGCGGCCTGGGCCAGTCCTGCCCCGGGCGCTGCGCCGTCCGGGCACCCGACTCGAGCACAGAAGTTGTAAAGCGTCGTCAGCGCGCCGCTGGCGGTGATTTTGAAGACCGTACCCTGATTGTAGGCTCCGCCCCACGACGTCCCATAGAAGTCCCCGTTGGCGGCCTGGACCAGCCCTCCCTGGGGTATTGGGCTGTCCGTGCCATTGAAGTTGTATAGCGTCGTCAGCGTGCCGCTTGGCGTGATGCTGAAGAACGTCCCATAGCCTGTGGCGCCGCCCCGCGGCGTTGTCCCATACAGGTTGCCGTCGGTGCTCTGGACTAGCGTCCCGACAGGATATTCGCCGTCCCTGTCATCGAAGCGGAACAGCGTGGTGAAGTTCTGCGCGAGCAGGGGAATTGCAGTCATGGCGCATAGCATAAAAACAGCGAACGCCCGCTTCCCCGGTTTCAGTTTGCCCACAAACGCATTAAAGATTCGTTTCATCGATGCTGCTCCATTTCGCTCGCTTTGGCCTTCCCAATAGTTGCACGGTTTGTGCAGAAAGCTCAGCTTTGCCGCAGCGCCTCGGTCGAAATCACCGCCTGCCCCAATGCGATGCCACCGTCGTTGGGAGGTACTTGCGCGTGGATGAAGACTTCGAATTCCAGCTTGCGCAATCCCGCCAGCGTGCTCGCCAGCAGCTTTATGTTCTGGAACGTCCCGCCGCTCAGGCATACGCGATTCAGCTTTTCCTCGGCTCGCACGCGGCGGCAGACTTCCACGATCGCCTCGGCCACCGTGTGGTGAAAGCGTGCGGCGATCACGGGCGGCGGCACACCCGCGCGCACTTCCGCAACGATGCGCTCGATCGCCGGACGGAAGTCCACGTCGCCGGCCTCGATGGCGAACGGATAACTTTCGGCAACGTCTTCGGCCGCCATGGTCTCGAGCTCGATGGCCGCCTGGCCTTCGAAATTCGTCTCCTGGCGCACCCCGATGAGCGAGGCCACGGCATCGAACAACCGGCCGCAGGATGACGTTTCGACCGTATTGACGCCGTGCGCCAGCATGCCGCGGACCAGCTTCCGTTGGCTCTCCGGCACTTCGCGCCAGAGCGGCAGATCGGGGAATTCGGCGGCTGGTCCGAAGGTATCGGCAAGGTAGCTGAGCGCCGGCCGCCATGGCTGCCGAACGGCCGCATCGCCGCCCGCGAGCGGCACGTAGCGCAGGTGCGCGCGGCGCTCGAAGCCGTCGTAGCCGGCCACCAGAAACTCGCCTCCCCAGATCTTGCCATCCGTGCCATAGCCGGTGCCATCCATGGCCACTCCGATGACTTTGCCGCGCAATCCGTTTTCGGCCATGCAACTGGCCACGTGCGCGTGGTGGTGCTGCACGCCGATCTTTTCGAGCGGCAGATCCAGCGCGTATTGGGTGCTCAAATATTGCGGATGCAGATCGTAAGCCACGGCGCGCGGCTCCACGCGGAACAGCTTCTTGAGGTTGGCGAGGGTCTCTTCGAAGAACACCAGCGTTTCGTAATTCTGCATGTCGCCGATGTGCTGGCTGAGCACTGCGTAGCGCCCCTTACTGAGGCAGAAGGTGTTTTTCAGCTCCGCGCCGCACGCCAGAATTTCGGCGACGTCCATACCCAAATCGATGGCCTGCGGCACGTAGCCTCGGGACCGGCGCAGAGTGCGCTCCCGGCCTTCGAAGACACGAACGACGGAATCGTCCGCGCGCATGTAGATATCGCGATCGTGCAGCAGGAACCAATCGGCCAGCGGGCGCAGCCGGTCGAAAGCTTCCTGGTTGGAGGTCACGATGGGCTCTTCGCTCAGGTTGCCGCTGGTCATCACCAGCACATCGTAGGGTGCGCCAGCGAACAGCAGATGGTGCAAAGGAGTGTAGGGCAACATGACGCCGACGGTATTATTGCCGGGCGCGAGCGCCTGTGCGAGGCCGGAGTCGGCGCGCCGCGGCAGGATGACGATGGGGCGCGGCGGGCCGAGCAGGGCGTGACGGTCATCATCCGAAACGACGCAGAGAGGCTCGATGGCGGCCAGATCGCGGGCCATCAGGGCGAAAGGTTTGTCGCTGCGCCGCTTGCGCTTGCGCAGCAGCCCGACGGCCGCTTCGTTGCGCGGGTCGCACGCCAGGTGGAATCCGCCAAGTCCGCGGATGGCGACGATGGCGCCCTCGGCCAGGCGGCGCTGGGCTTCGGCGATGGGCGCTGACACTTGCGGGCCGCATTGCGGGCAGGCGTTGGGCTGGGCGTGAAAGCGCCGGTCGGCTGGATCGTCGTACTCGGCCTGGCAGGCGGGGCACATGCGAAAGCTCGCCATGGTGGTGTTGGGCCGGTCGTAAGGGATGTCGCGGATGATGGTGTAGCGCGGCCCGCAGTTGGTGCAGTTAGTAAAGGCGTAGCCGAAGCGCCGGTTGGCCGGATCGGTGAAATCGCGATAGCAGTCGGCGCAGGTGGCGACGTCGGGCGAGACTAATACGAAATCGCCCTCGCTGGCCTGGCTCTCGCGAATGAGGAAGTCGCGCTCGCCCAGCGGAGCGAGCTCGGAGACTAGAATCTCTTCGATGCGCGCGAGCGGCGGCGCTTCGCTGCGGACGCTAGTGAGGAAGATATCGAGCGCGGCGGAGGCGCCTTCTACTTCGGCTACGACTCCGGCGGAGGAGTTGAGGACGTAGCCGGCCAGTCCGAGGCGGCGCGCCAGATTATGCACGAACGGACGGAAACCGACGCCCTGGACTACGCCACGAATGCGGACCTGGACGCGGGTCACGGGTGTATGGTAGCGCATACGCGGTGTCCCAACTCGCGAGACAAGCTCTATAATGGCCCAGGGATGAACGACGTCGCTTTATCTTGCGCTGCATTCGACATGGAGTCGCGGGAAGCGGCGGGAGATTGATACGAAGATCGCGGAGATGAAAACCGCGGGTTGGACTTTCTTGCGGATGATTGAGGCCAATCCCTTGCGCACCTTGCGTTCTTGGGGCGGCGGCCTGACTATATACCGTACCCGGGAACTTCCGGCACGGCACGGTTTCTAAATTCAGATGACGGACCTGCGCTATGCGGCGCGAGGCTTGCGGCGCGCGCCCACGTTTGCCTTCGCGGCTATCTTTGCCGTGGCTATCGGCACGGGCGCAGGCACCGCCGTCTTCAGCGTCGTCGATCGCATCCTGTTCCGCAGCCTTCCCTATGCGCAGGCGGACCGTCTGGTCTCGGTGGGCCTCGTGGCGCCAATTATCCCGCAGGAATTCATGCTGGGCTCGGATTACGTGGAATGGCGCGCGCGACAGACGCCCTTTCAATCCATCACGTCCTGGACCGGGGTGGGCGATTGCGACCTGACTGACACGAACCCGGTGCGCCTGACGTGCGCGCAAGTGGAGGCCAATTTTCTGGGAACGCTGGGCGTACAACCTTTGGCCGGCCGCAATTTCACGGCGGACGAAGACCGGCCGAATGCGCCGCGCGTGGCGATGGTTTCCTATGGTCTGTGGCAGAGCCGCTTCGGCGGCGATCGACGGGTGGTGGGCAAGACACTGCCGCTCGACGGGGAGTTGACGACGATCGTAGGCGTGCTGCCGCGGCAGTTCGAGTTGCCGGGCGTGGAACATGCGGATGTGCTGGCGCCGCAGGCGCTGAATCTGGCCGAGCAACAGCGACCGCGTACGGGGAGAGTGCTGCGGTCGGTGGCGCGGTTGAAGCCGGGCGTAACGGTGGCGCAGGCGGTGGCAGCGCTGCAGCCGCTCTTTAAAGAGTCACTCGAATTTGTGCCGCCGCAATTCCGCAAGGAGGTCGGGCTGCGGGTGCGCTCGCTGCGGGACCGCCAGATACAGGACGCACGGCTGGCGTCTTGGATCCTGCTGGGGGCGGTCGCGGCCGTGCTGCTGATCGCTTGCGCGAACGTGGCGAACCTGCTGCTGGCGCGCGCGGCCACGCGGCAGCGGGAACTGGCCGTGCGCGTGGCGCTGGGCGCCAGCCGCTGGAGGCTGAGGCGGCAGGCATTGACCGAGAGCCTGCTGCTGGCGGCCGCTGGCGGGGCGGCGGGATGCGCCCTGGCGGCCGTGCTGCTGCGCATCTTCGTGGCGCTCGCGCCCGAAGGCATTCCGCGCTTGGCGCAGGCCCGCGTGGATGGACGGGTGCTGCTGTTCACGCTGGCGGTATCGCTCATTTCCGGTGTGGTATTCGGATGGGCGGCGGGCGTTGGGGGCGGCGCGCGGCATCACTTCTTTCGGCACGGGCTGGTGGCCGCCCAGATCTGCGCGTCGCTGATCCTGTTGACCGGCGCGAGCCTGCTGCTGCGCAGCTTGTGGAACCTGCAGAACCAGCCGCTCGGTATGCGAACAGATAGCGTGCTCACGGCTTCCATAACCCTCGGCCAGAAGTCTTACGGGGAACCTGCGCGGCAACTGGCGTTCTTCGAAGAACTGGAAGCGCGCCTGGGCAGGCTTCCCGGAGTGACGCAACTGGCGCTGACCGATTCGCTGCCACCGAGCGGGCCGGCGCGATCCACGATTTATTCCGTGATTGATGTGCGGGGGCGCGCCCGTTCAGCGGAAGGCACCGGCGGCATGGTCACGTGGCGATCGGTGACGCCGGCGTATTTTGCGGCTCTGGGCATCCCGATAGTGCGCGGCCGCGCGTTTGAGGAACAGGACCGCGATCCGCACGGGACGGCGGTAATCCTGAGCGACACGCTGGCGCGGCGCATGTTCCCCGGCGAAGATCCGCTGGGAAAGCAGATACAGCCGGGTCGGTCGGGACCCTGGCTGAACATAGTGGGGGTGGCCGCGAATGTGAAGAACAGCGGCCTCGCGGAGCGGGACGACCCGGAATTCTATATAGCCCGCAAGCATACGGCGGAGACGGTCGGACGCACGGCGACCGCCATCCTGCGCACGGCGAACGACCCGCGGGCGATGTCACGATGGGTGCGGGCCACGGCGGCGGCGCTCGATCCGACTTTGCCCGTGAACATCGAGACGCTGAACCAGAGAGTCGGCAGACTGGCCGAGAGGCCGCGCTTCAACGCCTTGCTGCTGGGGCTGTTCGCGGGCATGGGGCTGACGCTGGCAGCCATCGGCCTTTACGGCGTGATGTCGTTCCTGGTAGCGCAGCGCACGCGGGAAATCGGCGTCCGCATGGCGTTGGGAGCGACACCCGGCGCGGTGGCCCGGCTGGTGCTGGCGCACGCCGCGCGGTGGACGGTGGCGGGCGCGGTGCTGGGCGCTATCGGATCGCTGTGGGCTGCGCGGCTGCTGGACGCGTTGCTATTCCACGTCTCCGCAAGGGATCCGTGGACCCTGATTGCCGCGATCGCCGTGTTGTTGGGGACGGCTCTGGCGGCGGCCTGGATTCCGTCGCGGCGCGCGGCGCGGGTGGATCCCATGCAGGCGCTGCGGCAGGAGTGAGCGAAGGAAACCGCTTCCTGACGGTCGCGGCTCGGTAACGGTCAGGCGTACCTGCGATATACTGGAAGTTCATCACGTCGCAGGAGATAACTCTAACATGTTTGATCTGTTCCGCAGCCGAGACAAGCTTGTGCGCATTATGCTCGGCGGATTGCTTCTTGTGGTCGCATTGTCGATGTTGACTTACCTGGTGCCCAGCTATAACATGGGCGGCGGCGACTCTGACATGGTGGTGGCGGAGGTTGGCAAGGAGGCCATCACGGCGCCGGAAGTCCAGCAGGTGATTCAGGGCAGGCTAAAGAGCCAACGGCTTCCCCCCTCGATGCTGGGGCACTATGTCCCGCAGATTATTCAGTCCATGATCACCGAGCGGGCCATGGCCTACGAGGCGCAGCGGCTGGGCTTCAAGGTCTCCGACGAGGACGTGGCGGCGGCCATACGCCACTACATTCCGCAACTCTTCCAGGATGGCAAGTACGCCGGCACGGAAGCCTATAGCGCGGTGCTGGCGCAGCAGAACCTGACCATCGCCGAGTTCGAGGCCGACGTAGCGCGCCAGTTGCTGATTCAAAAACTGCAGGGTGTGGCGATGGAAGGCATCATCGTGCCGGCGCGGGATGTCGAGCAGGAATACAAGCGCCGCAACGATAAGGTGCAGATCGCGTACGTCAAGCTGAACGCCGATCAATTCAAATCCGAAGTGCAGGTGACGCCGGAGGAGCTGCGCAAATATTACGACGGCAACAAAGCAGCCTACCAGGTTCCGGAGAAGCGCAGCCTGGGCATACTGGTAGTGGATCAGGCCAAACTGGCGCAGAACATTCAACCGACGGACGCCGACCTGCTACGTCTTTATAACGACAATAAGGACAGTTATCGCATTCCGGAGCGGGTGAACGTCCGCCACATCCTGTTGAAGACCGCCACGGACGCAAACCCGCAGCAACTGGCAGCCGTGAAGACCAAGATCGAAGGACTGCTGAAGCAGGCCCGCGGCGGCGCAAATTTCGCGGAGCTGGCCAAGAAGTACTCGGAAGACCCGGGCTCGGCATCGAAGGGCGGCGAATACGATGGGGTGGTACACGGCCAAATGGTCCCGGAATTCGACAAGGCGGCTTTCGCGCTCAAACCCGGCGAGATCAGCGAACCGGTGAAATCGCAGTTCGGATATCACATCATCCAGTTAATCTCGCACGAAGAGCCACGGCTCAAGCCGTTTGAAGAGGTGAAGCCGCAACTGGCCGCCGAATTCCAGAAGCAGCGGGCGAACGACCTGCTGCAGGAGACCGCGGACAAGGCGGAGGCGGCGCTGGCCAAAGACCCGCAGCATCCCGAAAAGGTGGCTGCCGATCTGGGCATCCAGTATGTGAAGGCCGACAACGTGGCGCCCGGCGATGCGATGCCGGTAATCGGAGTGAATCGCGACTTCAACGAATCGGTTGCCACGCTGAAGAAGGGAGAAGTTTCGCAGCCGGTGGTGGTGGTCGGCAACAAGATTGCGCTGGCCGTCTGCACCGACGTCATTGCCTCGCATCCGGCCGCATTTGAAGACGTGGAGAGCAAGATCCGCGACGTGTTGACCAAAGAGAAGGTGAGTCACCTGGTGGAGCAGAAAGCCAATCAGCTTGCCGAGAAGGCCAAGGCCAACGGTGGAGACCTGGCGGCCGCCGCGAAATCCATGGGCCTGGAAGTGAAGACCTCGTTGGCGGTGGATCGCGCGGGCTCCATCGAAGGGTTGGGCGCGGCCAGCATGCTCCCGGATATCTTCAGCAAGCCGGCCGGCTCACTGTTCGGGCCCAACAGCATCCCGGACGCCAAGGTGGTGGGGAAGGTGCTGGAGCACGTTCCGGCGGATATGTCCGGGCTTGCCACCCAGCGCGCGGCCATTCACGACGAGATCAAGAGCCACATGACTCAGGACCGCAACGCGCTGTTCGAGGAAGGCGTGCGCGACTCCCTGCAGAAGGAAGGCAAGATCAAGGTTCACCAGGAAGTATTCAACCGGTTGATCACCAGCTTTCAAGGCTGACCGGATGATCCATACGATTCTGGACGTGCTGCGGTCGCTGACCACGCCCGAGCGGCTGATTCAGCTACTGAGCACGCTGCTGACCGGATGGCTGGGCTACGCCGTGCTGTTCGTGCTGGTGTTCGCGGAGACCGGCATGCTGGTGGGCTTTTTTCTGCCGGGCGACTCGCTGTTGTTCACGGTGGGGGTGGTGTGCGGCGCGGGGCATCTGGATATTGCGCTGGTAAACGTGCTGCTGATGTGCGCCGCGCTGCTGGGCGATACGTCCGGCTATCTGCTGGGCAGAAGCACGGGTCCGCACATCTTCAACCGCCCGAATTCGCGCATCTTTCGCCGCGAGTACTTGAATCGCACGCACGAGTTTTACGAGAAGTACGGCGGCAAAACCATGATCTACGCGCACTTCATTCCGATCATACGGACGTTCGCGGCGTTCGTGGCGGGGGTGGGGCGGATGAACCTGGTGCGCTTCGTCTCGTTCGATGTGTTTGGGGTGACCGGCTGGGTGTTCCTGATGACGATGGCGGGGTACACGCTGGGCGGCGTGCCGTGGGTGAGGCACTATTTCGATAAAGTGATTCTGGTGATTATTGCGATTTCGCTGCTGCCGGCGGGGATTGAGGCGCTGCGGGCGAGGGGGCGAGCGAGGGAGACGCGGGGACGCGGAGACGCGGAGACGCGGAGTGGGCGAGGGGGCGAGGGGGCGAGGGGGCGAGACGCTTCCTAATTGCCCGGTTTGGCGCGCGGGGTGGCGTCGCCTTGCGTCATGCCCATGGCCCACTTGACTCCTTCGGTCCACATTTGTTGGATGTCGGGGCGATCCCAAACTTCTTCGCGGTGGCCCAGCGAGGAGTAGAAGACGCGGCCCTTTCCGTATTGGCGGACCCAGGTGATGGCGAAATCCTTGTCGGTGCGGTGAACCCTTGGGTTGGATAGATCGACTGAGCCGGGATCGACGCTCATGAGCACGCGCAGCTTGTCGCGCGAGTAGGGCTCCTTGAACTGATAGATCTCATCGTAGAAGGGGAAGCTGGCCGGGAAGTGTTTGGTGGCCGGGAAGGCGCGATCCTCGACGTTGATTTTCAGATGCACCTGACCCCAGGGATGGTCGTTAAAGTAAGCGCCTATCATGTCGCCGTACTCGGGCCACTTGTAGAATGTGTCGGTGGCGCTGTGAGTGCCCAGGAAGCCCTTGCCGTCGTCTTTCACGAAAGAGAGCAGCGAGGCCTTCTGTTCGTCGTTCAAGTCCAGCTCGCCGGTGGTGTAGAACATCACCGCATCGAAGTAGTCCAGGTTCTTGGCGTTGCTGTTCAGCTTTTGCTTGGTGAGAAGTTCGGAATCGGTGCGCAGGAAGGTATCCCACAAGCCGCTTTGCTGGCCCAGCTTCTCGATGGTGGCCATGGCGTGGGAAACCGAATCGTGCTCGAAGCCCTTCACCTCGCCGATGAAGAGGAGCTTCTTTTTCGCCGGCGGCTGGGCCTGCGTGGAGGCGCCAACGCCGCAGGTCAGCAACAGGGCTACGAGTACAAGCAAGTTCTTCATGGAATTGTCCGAAGGCAAATCATCTCACCGGGCGGCTGGCGGCGCAAGCAGGAGGGGCGCGGTGTAAAATGGCCCTCATGAGCACTGAACTGAATCGGCGCGGCTTTCTGGCTGCCGCGGGTCTGGCGGGCGTGGCGGGCATGGGCGCGCCGAAGCCGGGCGCGGCGGCCGAGACAGGCGCCGAGACCATCAAGCTGGGCGTGGCCAGCTATTCGCTGCGCGAGTACAGCCGGGCCCTGGCGATCCGCTGCATCAAAGAACTGCGCACGCCGTACGTCAGCGTGAAGGAGTTCCATCTGCCTTACCGCAGCAGCCCGGAAGAGCTGGAAGCGGGCCGCAAGGAATTCGAGCGCGCCGGACTGACCATCATGAGCGGCGGCAACATCTCGCTCGCCAAGGACGACCCGGACGACATACGCCGCTATTTCGAATACGCCAAAATGTGCGGCATGCCCATGATGGTCTGTGCGCCCACGCACACCAATCTGGGCGCCATCGAGAAGATGGTGAAGGAATATAACATACGCATCGCCATCCACACGCATGGCCCGGAAGACAAGCAGTATCCGACGCCGCAGTCGGTGCTGGAAGTGACCAAAAACATGGACCCGCGCTGCGGGCTGTGCATGGATGTGGGGCATTCGTCGCGAGCGGGCGCCAACGTGGTGGAGTCGATCGCGGAGGCCGGCGACCGGCTGTTCGATATGCACATCAAGGACCTGCGCAGCTTCGACGCGCACGCCATTCAGTGTGACGTGGGCGAGGGCATCATGCCCATCACGGGCATTTTCAAGCAGCTCCAGAAAATCGGGTATCAGGGCTGCGTCAATCTGGAGTATGAGATCAATGGCGACAATCCGCTGCCCGGCATGAAGAACTCGTTCAGTTACATGCGCGGCGTGCTGGCTGGTATGAAGGGCTGAGTTACTACACGACAAGTTATGGCTGAGATTCCGATCGGAACTAAACTCGAACAAAAGCTGCTGGTGGACAACGAAGTAGCCATCGATTTTCTGGGGATGGAAGGCGCGCGGGTGCTGGCCACGCCCTGGATGATCGGGTGGATGGAGCGTACGTGCCGCAACGCGGTGTTGCCGCACCTGGAGGCCGGATACGACACGGTGGGCACGCACGTGGATGTCTATCATCTGGCGGCTACGCCGATGGGCATGACGGTGACGTTCACGGCCGAGGTGATCAGCGTGGAAGATCGGCGGGTGAATTTCAAGGTGGAAGCCTGGGATGAGAAGGAGAAGGCCGGCGAAGGGACGCACGAGCGGGCTATTGTTAACATCGCGCGATTCGCGGCGCGGGTGCAATCCAAGTTCGGGTAACTTGCCAGTGTAGCGTCCAAGAATTAACTGGACAGCATCCTCCCCCCGTCGGGGGTAGCCGAGTTGCAAACAGACGGGGGCGAATAAACGATACGCTTCCAGTCCACACCTGGCTTTTGGAAGTTGATGAGTAAACAGACCTGCATGCCAGATGCGCGCAGGTAGTTCAGACATTGGGACATGTGCTCATTCCCCAGTCGATCGACGCACTTTAGCTCGATCACCACGGCGTGCTCGACCAGAATATCGGCAAAATACTCTCCGACGCACCGACCTTTGTACATGACGGGGAAGGAGGCCTGGGCCACCGCTCCGATGCCGCGCAGCCTGAGTTCCAGCAACAGGGCACGCTCATATACCTTCTCCAGGAAACCTGCGCCCAAAGTGTTGGATACCTCGAACACGGCGCCCAGGATGCGCCCAGTCAACGAATCCGGATATCCGTGTTCATCGGTGTTCATCGGCGGCCAATATCCTTGTGCTGAAGCACGCCCAAAAGTCTCACCAGCGGAAGATAGAATTGGCCGCCGATGAACACCGATGAACACGGATTTCAATGAGACAGCCAGGCGGCGCGGTGGGCGATCTGTTCGGCCGTGGACGCCGGATCGATCTCCAGAATCCAGCCGCGATCCGGCTCACGGCCAAGTGTCACATCCACATGTATGAGCCGCCCGCGCCGGCCGATCAACAGCGACATCCGGGCGCCCGGCCGGTAGCCCAAGAGCGCATGCTCCCACTCGTCGGGACGTGCGCGGAAATCGCCGAAGCCCACGATTTCGTCATCCGCATCGAGCCCTGCTTCGCTGGCCGGCGTACCGCGCGGAACCTCGGTGACGATGAGGCGGCCATCTTGTATCTTGGTCTCCGCGCCGAGCCAGGCACGCTCGCCGGCTGTTTCGGTCGAGAAGCGCAGCCCGAACCAGTGGAGCGCTTCTCCATAATCGAGCTCGCCGGTCGAGTCGAATACGCTGGCGAACCACGGGCTCAGATCTGTCCCGGCAACCGCCGAGGCCGCCGCGCGAAAGTCCGCCGGGGTGAAGCCGCGCTCGACCGGATTGCGCGCCAGCGCGAGGCGCATCACATCGTCCAGCGACCTTGCGCCGCCGGTGGGCGCACGCGCGCGTGCGTCCAGCAGAAAGGCCGCCACCGCGCCTTTGGTGTAATAGCTGATCGCCGTGTTCACGGTGTTTTCGTCGGGCCGGTAGAACTTGATCCAGGTGTCGAATGACGACATGGAGAGCGATTGCACGCTACGGCCGGGCGTCGTCTGCAGCTCACGGATCATGCGCGAGAGACTCGCCAGTAACTCCCCGTCCGTGGAAAGACCAGCGCGCCGCACCATCAGGGGTCCGTAATAGCTGGTGAAGCCTTCCGATATGCCGAGGCTTTTGGTGTACGGCTCGGTCTCGTATTCGCCGGGCAGCAACTCCGCCGGACGCAGCCGTTTCACGTTCCAGGCGTGGAAGAACTCGTGGCTCGCCAGGTCCAGCCAGCGGAGGTAATTCTCGGGCGTGCGCGTGCCCCAGCGGTCGGACATCAGGGCCGTCGAATTGCTGTGCTCCATGCCGCCGCCCCGGCCGGTGAGCAGATTCAGGAAAAGGTATTTATCGTAGGGGAGGCCGCCCCACATACGGGCGTCTTCCCGCACGATGCGGGTAAGGCCGATGGCCGCGCGTGCGCCGTCGAACACGCCGTCCTCGCCGATATCCACCAAATAATGCGGTTTTCGCTCGACCTCGAATTCGTGTATGGCGGGGTTGCCTGCCACGATGGGTGAATCCACCAGGGTCTCGTAATCCGGGGCGCGATAGTGGTGCGGACCGCTGGCTGCCGGCATCCCGGTCATGCTGGTCTTCCAGGCTGGAGGCAGGATCAGCCGAACGTCATGCGGGCGGGCGGCGTGCTCGGCCAGCGTGAGAAAAGTGGGCGCGCCGTTGAGCAGGGCGAAATCGCCGTCCACCCAATCGTCCTGCACCGACATCACGTGGCAGTAGACACGATAGGAAACTGTGACAGATGGGACGCCCCCTGTCTCGATGCGCCAGCGATTTTTGCGCGACTTTTCGATGGCAAGGGGCTGTCCGTCGGCGGTGCCGGCCGTGACGGCTTCGACGTTCTTGGCATACTCCCGGATCACGTATTGCGTCCAGACCGCCATCATCAATTCCAGGCGCGGCTGGCCGGAGGTGGGGACGCGCGCCTCTACTTCGACGTAGTGGGTTTGGGGTGCGGGAATGCGTACGGTGTATTCGATGGGGGCGAGCGGCTGGGCATTTCCTACGACGGGGGCCACCGCGACCGCGATTCCCAGCCAGCAGATTAGTGCGCTCATCTGCCACTATTATCAGATAGTGGACCAGTTCGCATTCGACTTCGCGCCGGCGCGCCGGGTTTACCCGGTCAGCGAGCTGAACGCCGCCATACGCGGGACGCTCGAGCGCGAGTTCCCGGATGTGTGGGTCTCGGGCGAGATCTCCGGCGTAAAGCTGGCCACCAGCGGCCACTACTACTTCACGCTGAAAGAGCGCGAGGCGCAGCTCCGCGCGGTGGCCTTCCGCTCGGCGCACCGCTATTGGAAATTCAAGCCGCAGGATGGGCTGGCGGTGCTGGCGCGCGGGCGTATCGACGTGTTTGAGGCGCGCGGGGAATACCAGCTCATTGTCGAAGTGCTGGAGCCGCAAGGCCACGGCGCGCTGCAACTGGCCTTCGAACAGCTCAAAAAGGCGCTGGCCGCTGAAGGGCTGTTCGAGCCCGGCCGCAAGCGCGCGCTGCCGCGCTATCCGCGGCGCATCGGTATCGTCACATCGCCGCGCGGCGCGGTGATTTCGGACATGGTGCAGATACTGGCGCGCCGCTTTCCCGGCCTGCACATTCGGCTTTTCCCCGCGCTGGTGCAGGGCGAGGGCTCGGTCGACGAGATCTGCCGCGGGTTGGACTACTTCAGCCGCGGCGGATGGGCGGAGCTGGTGATCGTGGCCCGCGGCGGCGGGTCGCTAGAAGATCTCTGGAGCTTCAATGAAGAAGCCGTGGCCCGCGCCATCGCGCGCTGCGCCGTGCCGGTAGTCTCGGCGGTCGGTCATGAGACCGATGTCACTATCGCCGATTTCGTGGCCGACCTGCGTGCTCCTACGCCTTCAGCCGCCGCCGAGATGATCGTATGCACCCGCCAGGAGCTCCTCGATCGCATCGCGGGCTGCCGGCAAAAGCTGCAGCAGGCCGTGCGCTACCGGTTGGCGGTGCTCGCCCGGCGATTGCAGCAGCAGGGCATCGATCGGCCGCTGGGCCTGCTGCACCGTGCGATCGGGCGGCAGGCGCAGCGCGTGGATGAACTGGAATTCCGGCTGCGCGACCGGCTCCGCACGCGTATCGAGCGGTATGCGCGCGCGCAAAGATCGCTGGCCGCGCGCTTGCGCCATTTCGACCTGCGCCCCCGCCTGGCCGCCGACCGCCGGCACCTGGATCGAGCCCACGCCGCCGCCGCGCAGTCTCTCCGCTGGCAGCTTGCCCGGCGGCGCGGAGAGGTCGAACAACTGGCGGCCAAACTCTCGCAGTTGAGCCCCCTGCGCATTCTGGAACGCGGCTATGCTATCGTAACGAACGAATCCGGTGTGATCGTGAAGGAAAGTACCGCCGCCCCGGAGGGCGCCGCGATTCACGTGCGCCTGGCCCGCGGCGGCTTGGATGCCAATGTAACGAAGGCGCGCTAACGGATTTTTGCAGTGACTTGCGTAATAGAGCGAAGACGGCTAGAATCAGGAGTTTGCAATAGTCCAGGAGGAATCATGGCAGGAGTCGCCGAGAAGGTGAAGCAGATCATCGTCGAGCAACTGGGCGTAGACGAGGGCCAAGTCGACCTTAACGCGTCGTTCGTCGACGATCTGGGCGCCGATTCGCTCGACATCGTTGAGCTGGTGATGGCGTTTGAAGAAGCCTTCGAATTGGAAATCCCCGACGAGGACGCTGAAAAGATCGCCACCGTCAAAGACGCCATCGATTACATCGAAAACAAGACGAGCAAGAAGTAGCCGCGGCGGCGTTTTTCCAGGAGCATTTGCGTGTCGCGCAGAGTGGTGGTAACAGGTGTGGGTCTGCTCACGTCGGTGGGCATCGGGACGGAGGCAACCTGGCAGAGTCTGCTGGCCGGCAAGAGCGGCATCAGGCGGATTACGGCCTTCGATGCGACGGCTTTTTCCTGTCAGATCGCCGGCGAAGTCGAAGGATTCGAGCCGGGCCGCTACATCGAAAAAAAAGAGATCAAGAAGATGGGGCGCTTCATCCAGTTCGCCATCGCGGCGGCGGATTGCGCTCTGAGCTCGGCCGCATTGCATATCGGGCCCGACGAGGCGGAGCGCGCCGGGGTGTACATCGGCAGCGGCATCGGCGGATTCGAGGTGATCGAGCGGGAGCACCAGACGCTGCTGGAGCACGGGCCGCGGCGCATCTCTCCGTTTTTCATTCCGGCGACAATCGTCAACCTGGCTTCGGGCTACGTTTCCATACGGACCGGCGCGAAAGGCCCTAATTCGGCCACTGCAACCGCTTGCACGACCAGCGCGCACTCGATTGGCGACTCCTTCAAGATTATCCAGCGCGACGACGCCGACGTGATGATTTGCGGCGGCACGGAAGCCTGCATCACGCCCATGGGGATCGGCGGATTTGCGGCCATGCGCGCCCTCTCCACGCGCAACGATGAGCCGCAGCGGGCCTCGCGGCCCTGGGATCTCGACCGCGACGGCTTCGTAGTGGGAGAAGGCTCCGGCATACTGATCCTGGAAGAACTGGAATACGCGCGCCAGCGGGGCGCCCGGATTATGGCGGAAATCGTGGGCTACGGCATGAGCGCCGACGCTTTCCATGTCACCGCGCCGCCGCCGGATGGCGAGGGCGCCGTCCGGGTGATGCGCAACGCCATGAAAGATGCCCGCATCGAGGGGCATCAAATCCAGTACATCAACGCGCATGGAACTTCCACCGAGCTCGGCGATCGCGCCGAGACGGCAGCTATTAAGCGCTGCTTCGGAGAGTACGCCGGCAAGCTGGCGGTCAGCTCCACCAAGTCCATGACCGGACATCTGCTAGGCGGCGCGGGCGGCTTGGAAGCCGGCATCACCGTGCTGGCCATACGCGATCAGGTGGCTCCGCCCACCATCAATTACGAGACACCCGATCCCGAGTGTGACCTGGACTATGTTCCCAACCACGCGCGCCCCATGCGAATCGACTATGCGCTGACCAATTCCTTCGGCTTCGGAGGAACCAACGGCGCGCTCATTTTCAAACGCTATTCGGAATAGGCGGTAAATGAAAATCATCGTCTGCATCAAGCAGGTCCCCGCCCGCGACTCGCAATTGCGCGTGGCGCCATCTGGCGTCTGGATACAGGAAACCGATCTCAGCTACGAGATCAACGAGCCCGACGCTTATGCCTTGGAAGAGGGCCTGCAATTGAAAGAGAAGCACGGTGGTGAAGTGGTGGTGCTGTGCGCGGGGCCGGCGCGCGCCTCGCAAACTATCCGCGAAGCCCTGGCGAAAGGAGCGGACCGCGCCATCCATATCGAGGAAGAAGAGCTGGGCGCGTTCGACCCGCTGAGCGCCGCGCGCCTGCTGGCCGGAGCCCTGGCGCCGGAGAAGCCTGACCTGGTACTGACGGGCCTGCAATCCGACGATCTGGGTTATGGGCAGACTGGGGTGATCCTGGCCGAATTGCTGGGCCTGCCGCACGCCACCATCATCATGCAGGTGGAAAAGCAGGATGGCTCGATCCGCGTGAAGCGTGAGCTCGAGGACGGCTGGTTCCAGCACGTCGAGATGCCCCTGCCGGCGCTGCTGACCATTCAATCCGGCATCAACAAGCTGCGCTACGCCACGCTGATGGGCATCAAGAAGTCCAAGAACAAGGAGGTGCGCCGGGTCACCGCGGCGGATTTAGGGGGTCGCCCCGGCGCCGCTTCCATTCAAGTCTCGCGGGTGTATTTGCCGGAGCACACCAAGCACACGCAATTGTTTGACGGGCCGCCCAAGGAAGCCGCGGCCAAGCTGGTGGAGAAGCTTAAATTTGAGGCGCGAGTCATATGAGCATTCTGGTGGTCATGGAACAGCGCGCCGTGGGTGGACCGGCGGCCTGGAACCGCATGTCCTGGGAAACGCTGGCGGCCGGCCAGCAGCTCGCGCGCGAATTGCAGCAGCCCGTTTCGGCGGCGGTGTTGGGACAGGGCATCGAGGGCCTTGCCGCGGAGCTCGCCCAAAAGCAGCTCGAGCGGGTGTATGTTGTCGAGCACGACTTACTCGCTAACTACACGCCTGACACTTACACTGCGGCGGTGCGCGAGTTAGTCGAGAAGATACGGCCGGACGTGGTGATCTTCCCGCATACTTACCAGGTGCGCGATTTCCTGCCTAAGCTGGCCACAGCACTCGGTCGTGTTGCCGTCAGCGACGTAGTGGCGCATCGTGTCGAAGACGGCAAGCTGGTGCTGGTGCGGCAGCTCTTTCAAGGCAAGCTCAACGTGGATGTGCGCTTCTTAGGCGAGCCGCCGAACCTCGCTTCGCTGCAGGCGGGAGCTTATCGCGCCGATCGGATCGAAGCGGGATCGGCCCGGGTGGAGAAGTTCGCGCCGCAGCTTACGCCGAGCCGCATCAAGCCGCTGGAGCTATTCCGTGAAGCGGCGCGCGCGGTGGACCTGACCGCCGCGGAGATCATCGTCTCGGTGGGCCGCGGCATCAAGGAAGCCGACAATATCCCAGTGGTGCAGAAGCTGGCCGATGTGCTTGGCGCGGAGTTGGCGGCATCGCGGCCTATCTGCGATTCCGGCTGGCTGCCGATGGAGCGCCAGGTGGGCAGCTCCGGGCAAACGGTGGCGCCCAAGATGTACCTGGCGGTGGGCATCTCGGGCGCCATTCAGCACCTGGTCGGGATGAAGGGCTCCAAGATCATCGTGGCGATCAACAAGGACGCCAACGCGCCGATTTTTGAAGTGGCGGATTACGGCATCGTGGGCGATTTGTTCCAGGTGGTTCCGGCGCTGGTGGAGGAGATTCGGAAGGCCAAGGGGTAGGCAGCCATGCTAACTCCGAGTGGCAGCCGAGGTCCAGAGCCTGCAGCGGCGGCGTTATCCCGGTTGACCTCAAGAGTGCTTCTCCGGATTCACGCATAAACGCGGCAGTCTCGCGGAAATCAGCCGCGACCTGGCCCAGCGCCGCATCGTCATCCCTGCGGAGCCAAACGTGGCGTACACCTGCATCGACGCACAGGACCTGCTCCGCAAGCTTATCGAACGCGCGTAGGCGAGTGGGCGGTACGCTAGACTAGGGTAGTTGATCGGAAACAGGGGGCAATTTGAATATTCGCAAACACGCCGCCACAGTTCTTTTGGCAATTGGAGTCGTCACGCTCCCAGCCAGCTTACAGGCCGACAATTTGGCTTATATGCTCGGAACAGCGGCGCTTGGGGTCGAGAATCCGCTCGGGACCGTCGACCTTAACTCGGGCGCGTTTACTTTGATCGGCAATATGGGATCCGGGGGATATGATGGCTTGGCTGTTGCCAACGGTGTGCTGTACACCGAACAGAACGGACTCCTTTATTCGGTAAACACGACAAACGCAAAGCTCACCCTCATCGGAGGCCTGACCGGTAACAATCTCAACACTTTCGGCTCAACCACCGCTGGACTGTACGGCGTGGCCGGTACGGGTTCTCTTCAGGTGGCTACTCTATTTTCGATAAATCCCCAGACGGGCGCCGTCACGGCGATTGGGCCGATCGGCGCCAGCGCCATACCCAACGGTCAAAGTTACTCTGAAAGGCTTTCCGTTGGTTCCAGCATGCTGTACATGGAATTCAACAGCAATCTTTACACCATCAACACGGCAACCGGAGCGGCCACGCAGGTGGGAACTACCGACAAGAACGGCTATGAAACCTCCGTGCTGCTTCTCGAAAACGGCACGTATTACGCCGGCAATGGTTCCGGCATTGCCACGATCAACGTTAGCACTGGCCAGATCACGCCCCGCTCCTCGATTTCCGGTGGACCAGGGTCCCCCGTCGGACTTGCGCCCGATCCTCTGCCTGAGGGCACCCCGCCGATCACGCTGATGGCGAATGCCTATATGCTCGGAACAGCGGCGCCGGGGGTCGAGAATCCTTTTGGGACCGTCGACCTCAACTCGGGCGCGTTTATTTTGATCGGTAATATGGGATCCGGGGGATATGACGGCTTGGCTGTTGCCAATGGTGTGCTGTACACCGAACAGAACGGACTCCTTTATTCGGTAAACACCACCAACGCAAACCTCACCCTCATAGGAGGAGTGACCGGCAACCCCAATCTCGCCACTTTCGGCTCAACTACCACTGGACTCTACGGCTTGGCCGGCACGGGTCAATTTGAGGTGGCTACTCTCTATTCGATAAACCCCCAGACGGGCGCCATCACCACGATTGGGCCGATCGGCGCCAGCGCCATCCCCGACGGTCAAACTTACTATCAGAGGCTTTCCGTCGGTTCCAGCGCGCTGTACATGGAAAACAACTCCAATCTTTACACCATCAACACGACAACAGGCGCGGCCACGCAGGTGGGAACTACCGACAGTAACGGCTATCTATCCTCCGTGCTGCTTCTCGAATACGGCACTTATTACGCCGGCACCGGTTCCGGCATTGCCACGATCAACATTACTACTGGCCAGATCGCGCCCCACTCCTCGATTTTCGGTGGGCCAGGGTCCCCCGTCGGTCTTGCGCCCGATCCTCTGACTACGGCCACCCCGACGATCACGGGGGTGGCGAATGCGGAGAGCGGTGTTGCTACGATTGCGCCGAACACGTGGGTGGCGATCGGAGGCTCCAATCTCGGCCCGGCGGGCGATACACGAACTTGGGGGAGCTCGGATTTCGTGGGTGGCCAACTGCCAACCAGTCTGGATGGGCTTAGCGTTACGGTCAACGGCGTGCCTGCCTACGTTTACTACATCAGCCCCGCGCAGGTGAACATACTCACGCCTCCGAATGCCATTTCCGGATCGGTACCCGTGCAGGTCTCCGACAATGGAGTGATCAGCGCAAATTTCACGGTGCAGGCACAGGCGGAATCTCCCTCGTTCTTCGTCTTCGGCGGCGGACCTTATATTGCGGCCACCCACGCCAACGGAAGTTACCTCGGTCCCACCAGTCTGTATCCCGGTTTGACCACTCCCGCCCAGCCCGGCGAGACAATCGTGATGTACGCCAACGGTTTCGGATCCACGTCGACACCGGTGGTGAGCGGGTCCGAAACGCAATCGGGAACGTTATCGCCAATGCCGGTGATCACCATCGGCGGCGTGGCTGCGACGGTAACCTTCGCCGGCCTGGTTTCTCCTGGCGAGTTTCAGTTCAACGTGGTAGTGCCGCCCTCGCTCGCCAATGGCGACCAACCCACCATGGCAATGTACAAAGGCTTGACGACGCAGGCGGGAACGCTAATCACGGTGCAGCAGTAGTGGAGCTTCATTTCCAACCAAGCTTTTCGTAGAAGAAGCGGAGCGCGCACCGACTGAAAATAACTGGAGAGCTTGACGTATCTATCAGGGAGGAACGCTATGATCGCTCGGCACTGGCGAGGTTGGACGAAACCCCAAGATGGGGACGCGTATGAGGCTCCGCGGAATCTGAGTTTATCGTCATAAATCTGTTCGACTCTATAGAGTCCGTAAAGGACAACTTTGCACACGATTGTTGTGGATGTCAAACTGAGACCGGAATGCAGTCAAGTCATCCCGGTGAGCAGCCATATCTAGATTGTCAAACGAGCGCGAAACACAATTACAATAGAAGCTGGATGCCGCACCACTTCCGCCACGCCATCTGCAACGAGGTATTCGACAGCTGGCGCTTCGCCGATACCTGCCGCGCTCTTCGGCAAGCCGGCTACACCGGCATCGAAATCGCCCCGTTCACGCTGGCCGAGGACCCGGCCGCGATTTCGCCAGGCGAGCGCCACGAATACCGCGACGTCATGGCATCCGAGGGTCTTGAGTTTGTCGGTTTGCACTGGCTCATGGTGAGTCCGCGGGGCCTGCACGTCACCACGCCCGATGCAGACCTGCGCTGCCGTAGCTGGGGACACATACGCAACCTGATCGACCTTTGCGCCGATCTCGGCCCTGGCGGCATCCTGGTTTTCGGCTCGCCCAAACAACGCGGCGCAACCGGCGGACTGAGTCGCTCCGCGGCCACACAGCACTTCGTCGATGGCCTCGCCTCGGTCGCGCCGCAGGCTGCCCAGCGCGGCGTCACCATCCTCATGGAAGCGCTGCCGCTCGGCCAGTGCGACGTGGTTACTTCGCTCGACGAGGCCGCCGCGCTGGTCCGCCAAATCGATCATCCCGCCATTCGCACGATGTTCGATGTGCACAACGCCGTGGACGAGATCGAGCCGCATGCCACGCTGGTGGAGCGCTACTACGACCTGATCCGCCACGTACATGTGAACGAGTTGGATGGCCGGCATCCCGGCGCCGGCTCCTACGATTTCAAGCCGGTCTTCGAGGTCTTGCGCCGGCATGCATACCCCGGCTGGATTTCAGCCGAAGTTTTCGACTTCACGCCCGGCGCCGAAGCCATCGCAACCGCTTCTTTGCGCTATCTTGAAACACAATGAGCAAATATGTCGTTACCGGAGGCGCGGGCTTCATCGGCTCCGCAATTGTGCGCGGCCTGCTGCGGGAAGGCGGGCGGCGCGTGGTGGTGCTCGATAACCTTCTTACCGGCCACGAAGAAAACCTGGATGAAGTCCGCTCCGCGATCGAGCTCGAGCGCGCGGACATTCGGCGCTACGAAGAGATCGCCCCCATTCTCAAGGGCGCGGACGTGGTGTTCCACGAAGCGGCTATCCCCTCGGTGCCGCGTTCCATAGACGATCCGCAGCCGTCGCACGAAGTCAATATCGACGGCACCTTCAACGTGCTGCGCGCGGCGTCGGCGGGAGGGGTCCGGCGGGTAGTGTATGCGGCTTCCTCGTCCGCTTATGGCGACACCGAGGTGCTGCCGAAGATCGAGACCATGCAGCCCTGGCCGAAGTCGCCCTACGCGCTGCAAAAGCTGGTGGGCGAATACTACGCGCGGATCTTCGCGGAGACTTTCGGTATTGAGACCGTCTCGCTGCGCTACTTCAACGTCTATGGCCCGCGTCAGGACCCCACCAGTCCATACTCGGGCGTGCTGTCGCTGTTCATCAAGGCCATCGTCGAGCGGCGAGCACCCACCATTTTTGGAGACGGCGAGCATTCCCGCGACTTCACTTACGTGGAAGACGTGGTGGACCTCAACCTCAAAGCCGCGTCCGCGCCCGGCGTTTCCGGCCGACTGTATAACGGCGGCAATGGCGGGCGTATCACGCTGAACGAGGCGTGGCGCCTGTTGCAGAAGATCGAAGGCCTGAGTATCCCCGCGATCTACGGTCCGCCGCGCGCCGGAGACGTGCGCGATTCGCAGGCCGACACAACCGCCGCCGCTGCCGGACTGGGCTACGCGCCGCGATTCTCTTTCGAGGAGGGACTGCGGCTCACACTCGCATGGTACAAGGCCCGGCAGTCCCGTTGACCTTGAGCCGCGAGCCGCTGTTCCAGCGCGGCGTCGAACTGTACCGCGGCGGCTCTTTCTTTGAGTGCCACGAGGCGCTCGAAGATCTTTGGCGGCCCATGCGCGGCCCGCACCGCCTCTTTCTCCAGGCCCTGATTCACTTCGCCGTGGCGTTCTATCATCTGGAGCGGCACAACCCGCCCGGCGCCGAGCGCCAGTTGCGCAAGGGCCTGCGAAAGATGGCCGCCTATGTCCCGCTGTATGAAGGCGTGGACACCGCGGCGCTGTATCGGGAAGGCCAGATTTGCCTGGAGCGCATACGGGCCGGCGAGACGCCCGATCCGCCACAATTGCGGACCGGATAGAGATGCGCGATCTGTTGGACAAGCGGGCGATCGAGCACGCGGCGCGTACCACAGTGGCGGCGATGGCATCGCTGCTGATAGCGCGCGAATGCCGGCTCCCTGAGGCTTATTGGGCCGTCATTACGACGATCGTCGTAATGCAGGCGACGGTCGGGGCGGCGTTGCTGATTTCTACGCGACGCCTGGCAGGAACCGCGCTGGGAGCCGCCATGGGAGCATTGCTCGCAACGTACTTCGGACCGAACCTGTTAGCCTTCGGCGCCGGCCTGTTTCTGCTCGGTGTGATTTGTGCGGCACTGGGTCGCGCCTATGGGCCTCTTCAGGAGCATCTCGACAGAACTGCCTACCGCTTTGCCGGGATCACTCTGGCTATCACGATGCTGATTGTGCGCCCCCGCGCGCCATGGGTCATAGCGGTCCACAGGTTCATTGAAGTCTCGATTGGGATCGCGGTAGGGCTGATAATGACGGTCCTGTGGCCCGAGCGTCAGGATCAGCCCACTACGGGACAAGGAGTGCTCTGAAGGCCCGCCGCTATAATAGAGGCAGTGGAGAAGTTTTTCGTTCAGAATTTCGGATGCCGGGCTACCCAAGCGGACGGCGCGGCTCTGGAATCGCTGCTGTCCGCCAAGGGCCTGGAGGCGGCGGCCGAGCGCAGCCACGCCGACCTGGTGGTTCTGAACACTTGCACGGTCACTTCCGCCGCGGATGACGACGTCCGGCAAACCGTGCGCCGCGTCCATCGCGAGAATCCGTGCGCCCGCATCCTGGTAACGGGCTGCTACGCGCAACGCGCGCCGGAAGAACTGGCCGCCTTGCCCGGCGTGGAGTGGGTCGTTGGAAATTCCCACAAGACCCAGATCGCCGATCTGGTGAGCGCCGTGCCCTACCATTCCGGCATTATGAACATGGGCAGCATTGCCAACATCGTGGTCGGCGACATCTTTGCCCAGCACGAATTCCTTTCGGCCCCCGTCGAGGATGCCGCCGGCGATCGCACTCGCCCCAATCTCAAGATCCAGGACGGTTGCAACAATCGCTGCACGTTCTGCATTATTCCGTTCGTGAGGGGCCGCAGCCGCAGCGCTCCCGCGGGGCAGGTGGTCGAGCAGGTGCGCAACTTGAGCCGGCGTTATCGCGAGGTGGTGCTGAGCGGTATCAACCTCGGTCGTTGGGGCCGTGAGCCGGGCAGCAGCATGCGGCTGGCCGGGCTCATCCGCCGTCTATTGGATGAAACCGAAATCGAGCGGCTGCGGCTCAGCTCGGTCGAGCCCATGGATTTCTCGGACGATCTGCTGGGCCTGATGGCTGCTTCGCCACGCATTGCCAGGCATGTGCATGCGCCGCTGCAGACTGGCTCCGACCGTATCCTGCGCCGCATGCATCGCAAGTACCGGCCGCGGCACTACGCGGATCGCATCTTCGAGGCGCGCCGTCTGATGCCGGATTGCGCCGTGGGAGCGGATGTCATGGTGGGATTCCCCGGGGAGACCGAAGCCGACTTCGAGGAGAGCCGCCGCTTCATCGAGGGCCTGCCGTTCACCTACCTGCACGTCTTCACTTACTCGGAACGGCCCGGCACGCCGGCCGCCGAAATGCGGGACCCGGTACCCATGCCCGTTCGCAAAGAGCGCAATCGGATACTGCGTGAACTGGCTGCAAACAAGAACCTGGCCTTCCGCCGCGCCATGCTGGGCCGGACGCTGTCCGTAGTTACACTGAACGCTACGCTTAACGAGTCCGGGAAGGCCCTGAGCGGCAATTATCTGAGAGTGGATCTAGCGCGGGCCAGCGAGCCCAATCGGCTGATGGATGTCGAGATCGGCGGGGTCACGGAAAACGGCCTGCGCGAAGCCGCGCCCTTCCCGGCTTTGGCGATTTTGCGGTAGCGGAAGGCGCTTCAGGGTATACTGGACCGATGCCGTAGCCCAAAACGTTACCAGGCTTACGGCTCGGAGCCTAATTAATGAAAACGCGCGTCCTTTTCCTGCTGCTGTCCACGATTTCCGCCGTGCCACTGCTGGCACAAGCCCCTACCATCGGGTCCGTTGTAAATGGATTTTCTTACACGACCCAACTCTCCCCCGGTGTATTGGCTAGCATCTTTGGCACTAATCTTTCCGGGAACAATCTTCAGGTCACTCTGCACGGACTGCAATGCCCGGTCACTTACTCCTCAGCCAGTCAGTTGAATATTCAGGTGCCTTGGGAAGCCGCGGTTGGGGGAGCCCATGTCATAGTTGCCCACGACGGTCTCAGTTCGGCCCCGTTCTCCGTTACCGTGACTGCTTATAGTCCGGCACTCCTTTCTTTTGATGGCAGCGGAAGCGGCCTGGGCTATTTCACCAGCGGCAGCAACGTCATTAGTACTACCAACCCGGCCAATGCGGGAGATATACTGTCGACCGTCGCCATAGGGTTGGGAGACACCACTCCGGCCAGCGTCACGGGGGTAGACACGCCGGAACCACCGCCTCTCTACACCACATTGGCCACGCCTTCGCTTACTGCCGGTGGGAAGAAAACCACCCTGTTATTCTCGGGTCTCGTCGCGGGGTTGCTGGCGACGGATCAGATCAATTTCACCTTGGCCCCGAACACGCCCGTTGGCACGGAAACGGTCACCTTGAAAGTCGGAAGCTTGTCCACCAGTCTGATCACCATACCGATCGGATGCCTGGATGTAACCACGTCCGTGTCAGTATCTTTGGGCCCGCTGAAACATCCGTCAGCCGGCAAGTACACCCAGGCGGTCACCATTCAGAACACTTCGGGCGAAAGGATAAATGCGAAAGGTAGCCTGATCCTGACGGCGCTCACCTCGTCCGCGCAGCTGACCAATGGCGGCGGCTCGCTTTGTCCATCCTCGGATGGCTCGCCGTATAAGAGCATCGAATTCACTGGCACGGGGTCCGCGCAAACGGCTACGACCACGCTCGACTTCACGGACTCGAGCACGGGAACCATCACTTATGGCCAGAGGGTTCTCGCGGAGTAGCGCGGCTTATCCCGCCCGCTCACGCGTGCGCTCGAATTCCCACGCCGTGGAAATGATGCCGCGCAAGTCCGTGTAGCGGGGCTCCCACCCCAGCGCGCGCCGCAATTTGTCCGCATTGGCCACCAGCGCCGGCGGGTCGCCCTCGCGCCGCGGGCCGATGGTGTAGGGCGCCTTCTGTCCGGTCGCCTCCTCCACCCCGCGCAGCATTTCCAACACCGAGTGCCCACATCCGGACCCGACGTTGAACTGGTCGGACGGCGCGCCTGCGAGTAATGCCTCGACCGCCCGGATGTGCGCGTCCGCCAGATCGTTCACGTGGATGTAGTCGCGTATACACGTGCCGTCCGGCGTGTCGTAATCGTCGCCGAAGACGGTCAGCGGCCGGCCAGTCATGGCGGCGCGCAGCATCAGCGGAATCAGGTGCGTCTCCGGGTCGTGCTCCTCGCCCAGGCCCCCGGCCGGATCGGCGCCGGAAGCGTTGAAATACCGCAGGCAAATGCTGCGCAGCCCATGGATGAGATCGAACCACTTCAGCAGCGTTTCCACCATGACCTTCGATTCGCCGTAGGGATTCACGGCCGCAATAGGAAAGCTTTCGAGAATTGGCGATGTATGCGGAATGCCATAAACCGCTGCCGTCGACGAGAACACCAGGTGCTTCACGCCGGCCTGCAGCATAGCCGTAACCAGCGACAGCGACCCGGCTGTGTTGTTTGCAAAATACAGCTCCGGCGCCTGCATGGATTCGCCTACCGAGATATAAGCCGCGAAATGGATGACCGCGTCATGGCCCTTCAGCACCTCGGCCAGCGCCGCGGTCTGCTGCACCTGCAACTGGTGGAAATCGGGCGATTCCACGTTGTGGCGGTAGCCGCGTGAGAGATCGTCTACCACAGTGACCCGATAGCCGCGCTTCAGCAGCAGGCGTACGGTATGCGCCCCGATATATCCGGCGCCGCCGGTGACCAGAATGCGTCGAGGATTCACGATCCAATTGTAGTAGGATGACGGGTCGCTAAGCTATGACCTCACTCAACGCGTGAGTGATGCTCTTGGCTTGCGCGCTTCCGTTGGTCGAGTGGCCGCCAACGGGTCAAGGTTCCCGCATTCGATGCGGTTCGCGAAGCTGGAGCTCGAACGGATAACGCGCCCTTCAACCCCAGGCGCGCTCACCGCCACCTTCCGTCGCGATACGGCCGCGCGTTGCGGCGGGTTCGCCGATGAGAGCGCGTCGTCGCCGACGACGGAGGCGTAGCGTGCGGACGCGAAACGCTCCTCCGTTTCCCTCGGCCTGGCCAGGGCGGGTAGCTTCGGCAGAATTACCTATGCGAGGACTCGACCAGGCCCGACAGTCATATCCTGACCACCTTCCCCAAATCGGCTAAGCACCCACCGCTCCCGTGCTTCTCGAACCGGCTCATGATGTCAAGCGCGAGACAATTGCTATTCGGGTGCTCATGGGGATCGGTGGACATGAGTACAGCATCTACACCAATGACCTGGTGTTTCCCCTTCGAGACGGCCTTCAGAGGAGGCGACTCCAAGACGTGTCGGCGCAGATCCTGCGTTGATTCCAGGTACTCGACAAACCGCCGGGTGTTCGCTCTCGCACAAGAATCACGTGTTCCACGATCTCGGCGATCGACCAAATGCCGTTCCAGGCTTTTATCGCACGGCGTTTCTCCTTCTTGACTCAAAATGTAGAAGCTGAAGAAGAGGATCGACCGGGGCTCGGCGCCGGTTGTTTAGCCCGTTTGAATGGGCTAAGATAGGGTTGTGCCCAAGCTGATAAACATGCACGACGCGAAGAGCAGTCTTTCCGTCCTGGTTAAGCAGGCCGCGGCCGGCGAGGACATCCTCATCGCCCGCAACGGTAAACCCGTAGCGATGCTCACGCGCCTGCCGAGCCGCCGCCGGACGACCCTGCTGGGCGCCTTCAAAGGCAAGATTCACATGGCCGAAGATTTCGACGCCATCCTTCCGGAGTTTGAGCCCTACTTGTGAATCGGCCCATTCTGCTCGACACAAGTGTGCTCATCTGGATTCTCGAAAGCGACCCAAAGCTATCCCGCCGCGTAAGGGCAACCGTAACATCCCTTGAATCGGATGTTCGTGTAAGCGCAGTGAGCGCCTGGGAGATCGTGCTCAAATTTCAGGCTGGAAAGCTCTCTTTCGATGTTCCCATCGAACAGGTGCTTTCCGGAGTCTTCAGCGGCGCGACGTGGCCGGTACTGCCCGTTCTTCCCGCGCACATCACGGAACTGCTCGAACTGCCGCTTCTCCACCGCGATCCATTCGATCGGCTCTTAATCGCGCAGGCCCGCTCCGAAGGCATGATTCTCGCCACCTCGGACACCCGCATCCATCAGTACAAGGTCGCCACGCTCTGGTAGCGCCCAGTCACCCGCCCGCGCCGGACGCCACACCGGCAAACGTCTGCGCGATCAACTCCTGCGCCTCCTTCTGTATCCTCCGCAGGTGGCTCTCGCCCAGAAAGCTTTCCGCGTACAGCTTATAAACGCTTTCCGTGCCGGACGGCCGCGCCGCGAACCATCCGTTCGCCGTCACTACTTTCAGCCCGCCGATGGACGCGCCGTTTCCGGGGGCGGTGGTCAGTGTGGCCACAATTTTTTCGCCCGCAAATTCGGCAGCATGCAATTGCGCCGCCGACAGGTTCTGCAACACAGCCTTCTGCTCGGGTGTGGCCGGCGCGTCGATGCGCTCATAAACCGGATCACCGAACTTGGTCACCAGTTCGCGGTAGCATTCGCCGGGATCGCGGCCCGTGCGTGCCAGGATCTCCACCGCCAGCAGACCCATCACGATGCCGTCCTTGTCGGTGGTCCACGGGGTACCGTCGCGCCGCAGGAACGATGCGCCGGCGCTCTCCTCGCCGCCAAAGCCCAGCGCGCCGCTCAATAACCCATCCACAAAATACTTGAATCCGACGGGCACCTCCACCAGCTTGCGCGGCAGGCTGGCTGCCACCCGATCGATCATGCTGCTGCTTACCAGCGTCTTACCGACCGCGGCATCCGCCGGCCAGCCGGGCCGGTGCTGGAACAGAAACCAAATCGCCACCGACAGGTAGTGATTGGGATTCAGCAGGCCCGCGCTGCGCGTCACCACGCCGTGCCGGTCGTGGTCGGTATCGCAGGCGAACGCTACGTCAAAGCGGTCCTTCAGCGCGATCAATCCCGCCATGGCGTATGGCGACGAACAGTCCATGCGGATCTTGCCGTCCCAGTCGATCGACATGAAGCGGAACGTGGGGTCCACAACGTCGTTCAGCACCGTCAGCGGCACGCTGTAGCGTTCGCTGATGCGCCCCCAATAGGCCAAGCCCGCGCCACCCAGAGGATCCGCGCACACGTTGAGATGCGCGCCCCGGATGGCCTCCATATCCACAACCTGATCGAGGTCATTCACGTATTCCGAAACATAATCGTGCCGGTGTGTCGTGGACGCCTTGAGGGCGCTCTCGTATGGCGTCCGCGAAACTTCCCGCAGGCCGCCCATCAGGAGCCGGTTGGCGCGGTCTTCGATCCAGTGGGTGACGTCGGTCTCCGCCGGGCCGCCGTTCGGCGGATTGTACTTGAAGCCGCCATCGTCCGGCGGATTGTGCGACGGCGTGATTACGATGCCGTCCGCCAGGTCCTGGGTGCGCCCGCGGTTGTAGGTCAGTATGGCGTGGGACAGCGCCGGAGTTGGCGTATACCCGCCCGCGCTGTCGATCATGGTGTCCACGCGGTTGGCCGCCAGCACTTCCAGAGCGCTGGCCCAGGCAGGCTCGGACAGCGCATGGGTATCCATGGCCAGGAACAGCGGTCCGGTGGTCTCGTGCTGGTTCCGGTATTCGCAGATCGCCTGCGTAATCGCCAGGATATGGGCTTCATTGAACGAGAGCGTGAACGAGGAGCCCCTGTGCCCGGATGTCCCGAAAGCCACGCGCTGCGCGACGACGGCCGGGTCTGGCCGGCCTGTGTAGTATGCCGTTACCAGGCGGGGGACGTTCACCAGCATTGAAGGCTGCGCGGGTTTTCCTGCGTTCGGGTCGATGGCCATCTCCCCTATTCTCGCTCCATCGGCTATCCTTTATCATGCCCTCCAATCCATCGCGTCCGAATCTCTGGTTGATGCGCCACGGCGAGACCGCGTGGTCTCTCTCGGGACAGCACACCGGGCGCACGGACCTTCCCCTGACCGCCGCGGGCGAAGCGCACGCCGTCGATATGGGGCGCTGCCTGGCCGGCCGACGTTTCGCATTGGTGCTGACCAGCCCGCTGCGGCGTGCGCGCGAAACGTGCCGGCTGGCAGGCTACGGCGATGCAGCCCAAGTCGAGCCCAACCTGTGCGAATGGGACTATGGCCTTTACGAAGGGCACACCAGCGCCGAGATCCAGAAAGACGCGCCGGGCTGGACCATCTGGACGGGGACGGTTCCGGGGGGCGAAACCATCGACCAGGTGGCGGCGCGCGCCAACCAGGTGATCGCGCGCGCACTGGCCGCTCCCGGCGATGCCGCCTTGTTTGCGCACGGCCACATCCTGCGGGTTCTAACGGCTTGCTGGCTGGGTCTGCCTCCCACGGACGGCAAGCTTTTTGCGCTCGGAACCGCTTCGTTGAGCGTGCTGGGGTATGAGCGCGAAACGCGCGTGATCACGCAATGGAACTACGTCTGCCCTCACGCGGGCTGAATGCCTTAATCTGAAGGTGTGACCGGGGAGCAGAAAAATCGCCTCGATGCGGCTATTTGGGTGAATCCCCTGCGTATGAGCGGGACTGCATGTTTCCGGGACACTCGCGTGCCCGTCCAAAGCCTTATTGATTTTCTCGAAGGCGGCGAAACGATCGATCAGTTTCTGGAACTTTATCCATCCATCACGCGGCAAAGGGTCCTTGCGGTACTCGACTTCGCCAATTCGCAAATTCTGGAATGCGTTTCATCGAATTTCCGTCTCTGATCCGCGTTCACCTGCGTTTATCCGCGGCTGATAATCCGGTTGAGATGCATCGCTTAAGCGGGCACAAATATTGGCCGCCGATGAACTCAGATGAACACCGATAAGAACCAAAATATACAAATGCGCTTTGCCGCAGCGTTATGCTAGCTGCCCGAGCGCCGTGCTGCGCCGTCGCTTGGGTAATTTTCCGCGACGACTTGCAGCAGTCGATCCGTGGTCGCCGCGATATCCCGGACGGCCGCATCGAAGGCCTCCTGGTTGGCCTTCGAGGGTTTGCGGTAGCCGCTGACCTTGCGCACGAACTGGAGAGATGCGGCGGCTATGTCCTCCGCGGTGGCGGGTGTGGATTCGCGACGCAGGACTTTGATGCTACGACACATGGCGGACTGTCTAAGATTCTCGCATAAACTTGACCGCCTTTTCCGCCCAGTGTTACAGTCGGCTCAAAATGCAGAATGGTAAAGATACCGGCCGCCGGAGCTTCCTGAAGACGGTCGCGCTGGCCGCGCAGGCCTCCCAGAGCCAAGCCGCACAAACCACGCCCGCTGCGCCAGCCCCCGCGCTGCCGCCCCCAAACAGGCCCATCGTGCTGCCGCGTTCGTCAATGCGCTATCCGCGCGTCTATACCGGCCGCCAGCTTGCCATGCTGGCGTTTCCCCTTGGGGGCGTCGGCACGGGCAGCATCAGCCTGGGCGGCCGCGGACAGCTTCGCGATTGGGAAATCTTCAACCGTCCCGACCAGGGCCGCTCGCCCGAATATGCCTTCGCGTCCATCTGGGCGCAGACCGGCACCAGGAAGCCGGTCGCGCACGTATTGGAGGCCCGCATCATGCCCCCTTACGAAGGCCCTGAAGGTCTGGGATCGAAGAATGCGCCAGGGCTCAGCCGCCTCGAAGGCGCCACCTTCACTGGCGAATTCCCTGTTGCGCAGCTCGAGTTTCACGACTCCAGGCTGCCCGTCAACGTCACGCTCGACGCCTTCAGCCCGTTCATCCCCCTCGATGCGGAAGAATCCGGCTTGCCCGTCGCCGTGCTGCGCTATGTCGCACACAATCCCGGCAGGGATGTCGCTCGTGTCTCCATCGCCTGGTCTGTCGAGAACCCTATTGGCGCGAGCTACCAGGATGTCGCCAAGCGTAAAGCCGGCGAACAGCGCGTGGTTGAATACCGCGAAAGTGGGCAGCTCAAGGGCCTCGTGATGAGCAATCCTGGAATGCCCGAGAACGATCCGCAGTCCGGCACTTTGGCCGTGTGCCTGGTGAAGCCCGAAGGCAAACTCACTTACCTGCGCGGCTGGACCAACGCTAAATGGTGGACCAGCCCGCTGCTTTTCTGGGACGATTTCAGCGAGGACGGCCTGCTCGGTCCAGAGGCGGAGCAGCGTAAACCCATAGGCTCGCTGTGTCTGCAACAGGAGATCGCGCCCGGCACTGAAGCCGCCTTCACCTTCTTGGTGGCCTGGCACTTTCCGAATCGCACACCCGCCTGGTCCGGCTGGACCGCTCCGAAGGGCGAAGAAAACACCATCATCGGCAATCATTACTGCACCCGCTTCGCAGGCGCGTGGCAGGCGGCCGAATACGCGGCCGGCAAGCTACCCGACCTGGAAGCCCGCACGCGCCGCTTCGTCACCGCCATGCGCGAGAGCACTCTGCCGCCCGCCGTACGCGATGCCGCCATGGCCAACCTCTCCACGCTGGTTACCCAGACTTCCTTCCGTACGGCGGATGGCGAGTTCCATGGCTTCGAGGGCTGCAACGATCATAGCGGTTGCTGCTTCGGCAACTGCACGCACGTCTGGAACTACGAGACCGCCACGCAGCATCTCTTCCCAACGCTGGCCCGTTCGCTGCGCAAAGCCGCCTTCGGTTTTTCCGAAGACCAGCAGGGCGCCATGCGCCACCGCCAGTTGCTGCCGGATGGCAAAGAGCGCTACGGCTATGCCGCCGCCGACGGCCAGATGGGCCAGATCATGAAGGTCTATCTGGACTGGCGCCTTTCCGGCGACACTGCCTGGCTGCGCGAATACTGGCCCAGGGTGCAGCTCGGCCTGTCTTTTGCATGGGTTCCCGGCGGCTGGGATTCCCGGCGCAGCGGCGTAATGGATGGCGTGCAGCATAACACCTACGACGTGGAATTTTACGGTCCTAACCCGCAGTGCGGCATCTATTATCTGGGCGCATTGCGGGCCGGCGAGGAAATGGCGCGCGCGGTTGGCGACACCAAGGCCGCGGAAGATTATCGCAAACTCTTCGAAGCCGGCAGTAAGTGGATCGACGCGAACCTGTTCAACGGCCACTACTACATCCAGAAGGTCCGCAGCATTCCGAAGGATCAGATCGCGCCCGCCACGGTCGGTGACATGGGCGCCGAGCGTCCCGATAAGCCCGATTTCCAGGTCGGCGATGGCTGCCTGCTCGATCAGTTGATGGGGCAGTACATCGCCGAAGTGGCTGGCCTTGGACCCTTGGTCGATCAAGCCCACGTTCGCGAAGCGCTGAAATCCATCTACCGCTATAATTACAAGCGGCAGCTTTACGATCACGAATCCGTGCAACGCATTTTCGCGCTGAATGACGAGGCCGCCCTGGTAATCTGCGATTATGGCGCGGGCAAGCGGCCTGAGATCCCGTTCCCCTATTTCGCGGAGGTGTTTACCGGTATCGAATACCAGGCCGCGGCACATATGATCTATGCGGGTATGGTGCGCGAAGGCGTGGAGTGCATCGAGAACACCCGGCGCCGGTACGATGGCGAACGCCGCAATCCATGGGACGAGGCCGAATGCGGGCACCACTATGCGCGCGCCATGTCGGCATGGTCCGGCGTGCTGGCGCTGAGCGGCTTCCATTACCATGGCGTGGAAAAGAACGCCTCCATCGCGCCGCGCATCAATGTCCCGAAGTTCTCCTGTTTCTGGTCGGCCGCGCCTGCCTGGGGCACTTTCACTCATGCGGCCGATAGCAACCGCCGCCGTGTGACTCTGGCCGTAGCGGAAGGCAATCTGCCGCTACGTGTCGTGACTCTCCCGCCGGGAACGGCCGGCACATCTTCCGTCAGGCTCGGCGACCGCGGGCTGGCGCACGAGCTGAAGCGCAGCGATGCCGCACTGTCTTTCGCATTCGCCGAAGAAGTCACTGTCCATGCCGGCGAGGAGTTGGTGCTGCTTGCCTGAGCGCGATCGCCGCCCCACGCTGATCCTTACAGGCGGATTCCTGGGAGCGGGCAAAACCACCCTGCTGCTGCGGGCGGCCCGCCTGCTGCAACAGCAAGGCATGCGCGCCGCCATCATCACCAACGATCAGGGAGGATCGCTGGTGGATACGCGTGTGGCCACGGCAGCCGGCTTCGATGCCGGTGAAATCGCGGGCGCCTGCTTCTGCTGCCGCTTCGGCGACTTCATCGGCGCCGCCGAGAGCCTGCTGGCCGTGCGGCCCGACGTGATTTTCGCCGAGCCCGTCGGAAGTTGTATGGATCTCTCCGCCACCGTGCTGCAACCGCTCAAGCAATACTACGGAGACCAATTCCGCCTGGCGCCCTACTCCGTTCTGGCCGATCCACGGCGCGCCGCGGAGATGCTGCGGCCGGATGCCGATCCGCTTGTCGCGTACCTTTTCCAGAATCAGCTCGCCGAGGCGGACCTGGTTATATTCACCAAGTCGGATTTGTATCCGGACGCGCCGGACCTGCCCGGCATTGCCGAACGCCGCGTGAGCGCGCAGACCGGCGCGGGCGTAGGGGAGTGGCTGGACGAAATGCTGAGCGGACGTCTGCGCGTGGGCGGCCACCTGCTCGATATCGATTACGCCCGTTACGCCGCCGCTGAAGCCGCTCTCGGCTGGCTCAACTGGGAAGGCGAACTGCGACTCGAATCGGCGCTCACGCCTGCCCAGGTGGTCGGGCCATTACTGGAGCGCCTGGACGAAGATCTCACGCGTTCCGGCGCGCCGATCGCTCATCTGAAGATCTTCGATCGCGCCCCCAGCGGCTATATCAAGGCCGGCATATGCGCCAACGGAGAGGAGCCCTCCGTCGAAGGAGACTTGCTGGCATCCCCCGCGCGCCGCCACGAGTTGGTGGTGAACTTGCGCGCCCGGGCTTTGCCTTCCGTGCTGCGCGAAGCAGTCGCGCGCGCCACGAGCCAGCTTCCGGCTGTCTTGCACGTCCTGCACGAGCAGGCCTTCCAGCCCGCGCCCCCCGTGCCGGAACATCGCTTCCACACGGTGGTTTGAAGCTACCATATAAGTGCGCCAAATGAAAGCACTGGTCAAGAGCAAGAGCGAACCCGGCCTGTGGCTGGCGGACGTGGAGAAGCCCCGCTTCGGCATCAACGACGTGCTCATTCGCGTGCATCGCGCAGGCATTTGCGGCACCGACGTGCATATCTACAAATGGGACGATTGGGCGCGCCAGACTATCCCCGTCCCCCTGGTGATCGGACACGAGTTCGTGGGCGAAATTGCCGAGACCGGCGCCAATGTGGCCGACTTCTATCCCGGCGACGTCGTCAGCGGCGAGGGCCACGTGGTCTGTGGGCGCTGCCGCAACTGCCTGGCCGGCCGGCGGCACCTTTGCGCGCATACGCTCGGTGTCGGCGTGAATCGCCCCGGCGCTTTCGCCGAATATATCGCGCTGCCCATGACCAACATCTGGCGGCACCATGACGGCATCGACCGAGACGTAGCGGCCATCTTCGATCCGTTCGGCAATGCCGTCCATACCGCGCTGTCGTTCCCGGTGCTGGGCGAAGACGTGCTCGTCACCGGCGCGGGCCCTATCGGCATCATGGCCGCGGCGGTCGCGCGGCACGCCGGAGCGCGCTATGTGGTGATCACCGACGTCAACGAATACCGCCTTGCGCTGGCCCGCAAGATGGGCGTCACCCTGGCCGTGAATATCCGCGAGCGCTCGCTCGCCGAAGTGCAGAAGCAGCTCGGCATGACCGAAGGCTTCGACGTGGGTCTGGAGATGTCCGGCAACGCGGCGGCCTTCCGCGACATGCTTGCCAATATGAGCCACGGCGCCAGGATCGCCATGCTCGGCATCCCCGCGGGCGAGATGGCTATCGACTGGCGCACCGTGGTCTTCAACATGCTAACCATCAAAGGCATCTACGGCCGCGAGATGTATGAGACCTGGTATAAGATGAGCGTCATGCTGCAATCCGGCCTGGACATCAGTCCGGTGATCACTCACCGCTTTCACTACACGGATTTCCAGCAAGGCTTCGAAGTAATGAGCACAGGGCAATCCGGAAAAGTGATTCTGGACTGGCAGTAAGCCGAGTTAGCCCCTGAGTTAGCCCTGAGTTAGTCAGCCCCAATACTCTTCGCCTGGCGCCAAGTTCTGGCGCAGGAAGTCGGGATTAATATCCAGGCCCAGCCCCGGCCCCGTGGGGACTTTCAGTTGACTCTTGCGTACCTCGGGCGGAGTCGCCGTCATCCCTTCGATGTAGTGATTGGGCCGCCCCAACTGACTCTCCGACCGGTAGAAGTTTTCAATCGACGATCCGAAATGCGCATTGGAGTAAGTGAGCACGAGTGAGCCTACATTGTGCAGGGCCACCGGCGTGCGAGTCAGCGCGGCATAGTCGGCGATTTTCCGCACTCCCGTAAACCCGCCCGCGAAGGCCAGGTCCGGATGCACGATATCAACCGCCTGGCTGTCCAGAAAAGGCTTGAATCCGCGCACCAGCTCCAGCTTCTCGCCGGTGAGCAAAGGCACGCGCGTGGACCTTCTGAGCGCGAGCCAGCCCTCCGAGAAGGGCGGATTCAACGCATCCTCGATGAACAGCGGATTCATCGGCTCGGTCGCCTTGGCAACGCCGATTGCGCTCGGAGTATCCAGCTCGTTATGGCAATGCACCGCGATATCGATCTCGTCCCCGAGCGCCTCACGGGCATTGCTGTAGGCGCGGGTCACAGCGCGTAGCTGGCTGCTGTCCAGGGTGGGCGCAAACCGGCCCACCGGGACGCCCAGCACCGGATGGATATCGCACTTGAAGGCGTTGAAACCTTCCGGCATTTCCTTCACCCGCTGCGCAAACGCGCGGCAGGATGCCGGGTCGAGCAGATCCATGCCAACGCCGTGCGAATACATGCGGATCGAATCGTGAAAGGGCCCGCCCAGCAGAGTGCTGACGGGCAGCCCGGTGATCTTCCCGGCCAGATCCCACAGCGCGATGTCGATGCCGCTGATAGTGGGAATGTGAGCCATGTAAGTGTGCATCAGCGAAGTCAAGTTCTGGAAGTGAACTTCGATCGGAAGCGGATCTTTGCCAATCAGATACTGCTGCATAGTTTCGATGCGTGCGCGCGCCATGGGTCCCGTGGCGCCAGCCTCTCCGTAGCCGGTCAGGCCGCTATCGGTGTCGATGCGGACGAGGCAATTACCGGCGATATTGCGGATCTGCATGGCCTTGATGGCGGTGATCTTCACGCGGTTCAGATGGGGCTGGGCGAGGGCCCGATAGCGCGTAAACAAGGCTCCGGTGGGCAGCATGATCGCCAGGCGAAGCAGATCGCGGCGAGTCCAATGGTGTGACATGGGGAAGCTCCTGTTCGAGACGTTATCACACGGCACGCGGTGCGGGCGGGCGGAGTCCCGAGACAAACGGCTCACGTCCGGGCAAGTTCCTGTACCTGATGCTCCGCGATCCTTTCGGCCAGCGCCGAGATCGTCAGCAAGGGATTGACCCCCAACGCAGAGGGAAGCAGCGCTCCATCGACCACCCGCAGTCCCGCTAACAGCGAACCATCCTTGGCAAATACTTGCCCAAATTCGTTGGTCGCACCCGAGTTGGGATCCTCGCCGATCGGGCACCCTCCCAGCGGATGCGCCGTCAGCAGCCCCCTCAGTCCCAAGGCGGCCCACGGCGGATTTTCAATAAATCGCGACGAGAGCGCCCGCGCGTTCTCTCGCAATTCGGTGTTGATGGTTTCAAAGATCGGCTGAGCACCCGCACCGCGCCACGCGATGACAGGTTGGCCGTCGGGAGCCAGGACGCTCGTCTGTAGTTTTATCTGACCCTTGGCGTTGTCGAATCCCGTCACCAGGTAAATCAAGGAATGGTTCAGGGCGCCATCCTCGGAGTACGGCTGGGACTGCGAAAGGTCGCGAGTCGCACGCTCGAATTTGGTCCCCAGATCCCCGCCGAATTCTTCTCCCAGCAGCCAGGGAAAGGCGGCCTGTGCGGCCTGGAAAAGGGCGGTTGGAAACGAGACGTCTTCCACCAGGTAATGGTTTGTAACTTGGGGATCGCGGTCATAACGCAACGCGACGGTTATGGTCGGGCCTGGAGGAAATGCGGCCCCCGCACTGTCGGGATGGTCGCCGAAACCCAGCACCTGCAGGAACGCCGGTCCGTTGTACGTGATGCCGAAGAAATCGCCGTTTCCACTGAACCCCGTCCCCACCCTGGACGAAATGGGGAGCCCGTGCTCCGCGGAACGAAGGAGAATCTCCGTGGAGTTGATCGACCCGGCCGAGAGGACGACGTTTTCAGCCTCCAGCGTAAAGGCTTCGGAGTGGTCGCTATCGGCACGAAATAGTCCATGCACCATCCAGCCCCCACCGGACTTCGGTTCCACCCAGGTCACTTCCGTTTGCGTGAAAATCTCCGCTCCGTTGCGATGGGCGAGGGGCAGGTAGTTCATGTAGAGCGTGTTTTTCGACCCGATGTTACAGCCCGTGACACAATCGCCGCAGCGGGTACAGGCGGGTTGGGAAATGCCGGAACCATTATCCGGCGTGTCCTCGAATGTGACCACAATGTTTAGCAGCTCTGTTTGCATTCCCAACTGTCGGGCGCGAGTTTCGAGCGCGAGTCTCTTGGTCAAGGGCTTATCAGACGGAAACGGGTTGGGCCGGAGAACCGCGGAGGCGCGCAGATAGTAAGGCGTCAGGGTTTGGCGGTTGAGTGACGCGGGCCAACCGGTCTGCTGGAATACGCCGTCTTCGGGAATAATCGCCACGTTCGCATTAATCAGCGAAGTGCCGCCCAACCCGTTACCTTTCAATACAGATATATCCTTACCGCCGATAATGTCGTACAGACCTAGCGGATTAGTGGCGCGCACATTGCCGAGAAAGCCGTCGAACTGATCCGGAAAGCTTCCGATCCGCCATTCGCGGCCGCGCTCAAGGAGACAGACGGACGGCTTTCGCGAAAGCGGGGCCGCCGCCAAACGCGCCGCCATGATCGAACCGCCGTACCCCGAGCCTATGATGATGAAGTCGTAGGCGGTTTTCCGATTCGCCCAATTCGATGACAATACAGGAACGTTCGTTTCCATATCAGTGATGTGATGATATCTCATTTCCGGGAATTCAAATAAGCCCGGAAGTATCCAAACTGTCTCTTCAGATTCTCTACTCTTCGGCGAGAGCTTCCATGGGAGATATTCGGGCGGCGCGGTGAGATGGCAACAGGCAAGCGACGAGAGACACCACCCCCATCACACCCGCGGCGGCGGCCAGGATCGAAAAGCTAAGAGCCGGCACGTGGAACAGCAGCGTCTGCATGGCTCGGCCGGCCAACCATGCTCCAATCACTCCAAGTAGCGTGCCGCAGGCGAGCAGGCGCAAGGCGAGAGAGAAAAACTGGCCGCGGATCTGCTCCGGCCGCGCACCCAATGCCATGCGCACGCCGATCTCGCGGCGGCGCTGAGCCACTGCGTAGCTCAACACCCCATAGCTGCCGATGGCGGTGAGCAGCAGAGCTATCGCGGAGAAGAGGCCGGCCAGCAGTGCCGGTGAGCGGCGAGTGACGAGGCTGTCGGCGATGCGAGTCTCCATTGACCGGATATCGTTGACCGGCAGATCGGGATCGATTTGGCGCACCACATTTTGCAGCGTCAACCCGAGCGATTCCGGTGGAAGGCCGGTGCGGACCGCCACGAAGACGTCGCTGTCGCCGCGGAACACGTAAGGATAGTAAATCGCGCCCTGGGCCACGTCGTCAGTGAGCCCCGCTTGTTTTACCCTGCCGACCACGCCGACAATGGTGAATGCTTCGGCATCATTACTCTCCTCCGACCCTTCAAAGAGACGCTGGCCGAGCGCGCTCGAATCCGGCCAGTAGTACCGCGCGAAGTCCTCGTCCACCACGCAGACTCGCTGCGCGCGCCGTGAATCGGCGGCCGTGAGGAATCGTCCCTCGCGCAGGGTGAGACTCAGGGCGCCAAAGTAGTCACCGCCCACCCAATAAGAGTAGTGACCGCGCGGCGATTCACCAGGCCGGAGGATATGGCCTTTCACCGCGGCCGCGCTTTTGCCGCTGTGACCGCTGAGAGGCAGATTGCTGGCGACGCCGGCGGACAACACTCCCGGCAGACGGCCGATCTTGTCCGTCAGCTTTTCAACAAATGCAAGGCGGGCCGCCCCATCCGGATAGTTTTTCGATGGAAGTGAGATTTGCCCGGTGAGGACGTGGTCGGACCGGAAGCCGGGGGAAACGGCCATCGCACGCTTGAGACTGAGGCCGAGCAGGCCGGTCCCGGCCAACAGCATGAATGCCAGGGCAATCTGGGAGACGATGAAGCTATGGCGCAGAATTTGAGCCGCGCGGCCGGTGGTTCCACCGCGACTCTCCCATCGAAGGCCATTACCCGGATGGCGGCGAAGATTGAACCAGGCGATGGGCGCAGCGAGGACGATGCCCATGACGACGGCTGCGACCAGGGCGGCCAATGCCAGCCGCGCGTCGAAGGCGATGCGACCTCCCAAGGGCAGGCGATCGGCGCCCAGCACGCCCAGGAGACGGATTCCGGCAGCTCCGACAGCGAGACCGAGCAGCCCTCCGACCAGTGTGAGCAAGGTGGTCTCGACTACGACTTCGCTTACCATGTGTAGCCGGCTGGCGCCTAGCGCCTGCCGTACGGCCAGTTCCTTGACTCGACCACTGGCACGGATCAGGAGCAGATTCACCAGGTTGACTGCGCCGATCAGGAGAAGGGCAAGTACACCCGCTTGCAGCAACAGTAGAGTGGGACGGATTGACGCGACATGGTCCGCGTGCAACTGCACCACAATGGAGCGAAAGCCGGCGTCGGCCATCATCTTGGCCTGAGGGTCGTCTGCCTCCAACGCGGTATTCTGCGTATCGATCTGCGACTGGGCTTGCGCGAGAGTGGCGCCCGGTTTAAGCCGGGCGATCATTTGGGTGACATTCCCCCCGGAGTGCCGCTGCAAGGGCGTGCGATCCTCAGCACGCGATGCCAACGGGAAGTACAGCCGGGCTTGGGAGGAAAGGAAGCGGAAGCCCGGAGGTAAGACACCGATCACGGTTTTGGAAAGACCGTCCACACGAATCTGTTTTCCGATGACGCGGGGGTCGGCATTGTAGCGTTGCCGCCAATAGGCATCGGTGAGGATGGCAACGCTGTCGGTTTGATAGGTGGTCTCCTGTTCCGTGAAAGTGCGTCCCATCACAGGGCCAAGCCCCAGGGTAGAGAAAAAGTCCGGAGATACTCGCGTGATCTGTTCGCGTTCCGTTGAGCCGGCCTCACCGATGGTCGCCGTGCCGTAACGGTAGATCGCTACCGAAGCGAAGGCGGGAATACGACCGCGGCGTTCGTAGTAGTTGGTCAGGGAGGACCCGTCGCGCTCGACGCCGGCCTTTGGATACGTATTGAATAGGGTCACCAGCCGATCGGATTCCGGAAATGGCAGCGGACGCAGCAGGATCGAGTCAATCACGGCAAAAATCGTCAGATTGGCGCCGAGGCAGAGAGCCAGCGTCAGAAGAGCGGTCACCGTGAATCCGGGTGTCTTCCGCAGTAATCGGGCGGCGTAGGTCAGCTCCCTGACAAGCTCGTCAAACAGGTGAAGGCCGCGCGCTTCGCGGCAGTCCCCCTTGACGCTGTTCAGGCTGCCGAATTCTATGCGTGCGCGGCGGGCCGCTTCTACCCGCGAGATGCCGGAACGCACCAGGTCGTCGGTATATTGCTCGATGTGGAAGCGCAGTTCCTCGGTCATACCATCTTCGAAATCACGGCGCGAAGTGAGCACACGAAACAGAGAACGGAGACGCTTAAACATTTCACACCTCCTCCGATGTGGCGTTCAAGGCCGCGGCAATCGCAGACGCCAGCCGGTTCCAGCCGGCGGTTTCTTCACGCAGGCGGCGACGCCCCGCGGCGGTTAAGGTGTAGTATTTCGCCCGGCGGTTGTTCTCGCTCTGACCCCACTCGGCGGCGATGAGATCCTGGTGCTCGAGCCGATAGAGCGCCGGGTACAAGGACCCCTGCGGAATATCGAGCGCATCGCCCGAGATCTGGCGGATGCGCAGCAACACGCCGTATCCATGCAGCGGTTTCAAGGACACCGCTTTGAGGATCAGCATATCGAGTGTGCCCGGAAGTACGTCCGCGGTTTTGCCCACGATTGGATGGCCTCCTAGCCTGACTAGGAGTATAACAGAGCTCACCTAGTTTGGCAAGGGGAGGGTCAGCGCAGCGATGCCAACAGCTCCGCGAGCCTGTCGTAGCTTGCAGCCACGCCGTGCTCCATGGGAGACTTAAGCGCAATATCGCGGGCCTCGGGCAAATCGTAGCGCACGGTGAGCGTGAGCGTGGTTTGGCCGCCCTGTTCGACCAGGGCGTTGGTTACCAGCGCCTCGCCAGGGTACCACGACTGGTCGAACCTCGCGGTGACGACGAAGCGCTCCGGCACCACGATTTCGCGGTAGACGCCGCCCATCCCCATTTCTGTTCCGTCGGGGCCACGCCATACGAAGCGATAGGCGCCGCCCACCTTCAGATCGATCTCGCAGACCGGCATCGACCAGCCGGGCGGTCCGAGCAGCCACTGCTGGAGTAGATCGGGTTTGGTCAAGGCGTCGAAGACCAGGCGGCGCGGCGCGTTGAAGACGCGCGTCATGGCGATCTCGCAGTCGGTGGGCGTAGTGACCTTCAATGTTCCGGCGTTATTCATCGGCGATCTCCCTTATGGCTTCGTGCGTCCATGTTTTTTCTTCTTGGTGTTCAGCTCGTCAAGCAGGGCGTCCAGTCGCTGGAACCTGCCCTCCCAGAAACGGCGATAGCCTTCCAGCCATCGGGTGGCCTCCGCGAGCGGCTTGCCATCGAGCCGGCGCGGCCGGCGCTGCGCGTCGCGGCCACGGGAAATCAGGCCCGCGCACTCCAGCACTTTGAGGTGCTTGGAGATGGCGGGCTGGGTCATGGCGAACGGCTTGGCCAGTTCCGTCACCGACGCCTCGCCCGATGCGAGCCGCGCGAGGATCGCCCGCCGTGTTGGATCGGCGAGCGCTGCGAATGTTGCATCCAGGCGCTGGGACTGGTTCATTACCAATAAGTTATATAACTAGTCGATTATGTACATAAGGGCCCCGGATGTCGAGAGCAGTCCGGCAGAGCCGTTCCGGCAGATCCGTTTTAGGGGGGTTACTCCAGGCCGGCGGCCCGGCGGGCGTTCACCGCCGCGCCGATGACCGCCAGATCGTGGCTGGTCGAAATGGTTTCAAACAGACTGCCCTGCAGTGGGGTCATCTTGACCATCTCATGGATGTATTGGGCCACCAGCCCCAGGTCCGCGAATCCGGCGTTGGGCCCGGTGATGAAGAATTTTCCCGGACCGTCCAGGTGGATAATCGTCGCCGAGGCCGCCGCCAGCGCGCGGTGCCAGTGCTTCACGAAGGCGCCGCAGCGGGCGTCGCCGTCGCGCGCCGCGGCGAAAACTTCTTCCGGCTCCATGTCAAGAAAACGCAGGCGCATGGAGCGGTAACCCATGATGCCCTCCAGGTGGCCCACGCCGCCGCAGCCGCAATAATGCTCCTTGGGATCGAGCGAGACCACCATGTGCCCGCCTTCCCAAACGCCTTCCGCCCGCGGATAGCGGCCGAACCCGATGCCGTCTCCCAGATACCAGATGCGGATGAGTTTTTCGAGATGGCCGCGGGTGGCCGCCACACCCGCCGCGACCGCATCGGCGTCGTTGAGGATCAGCACGGGCACGTGCAGGCCGCCCTTGGCGAGCACCGCCGTCAAAGCCACGGCGAAGGCGAAGCCCTTCACCTGTTGCTGGTTTGGCGACTCCTCCACCACCCCGTTGCGGATCACGCCCGGAAAGCCCACGCCGACGCAATCGATATTGCCTCCCTTGGCCGACAGCAGGACCTGTTGCCCGATCCGCTCGACGATCTCGTCGGCGGTCATGGCCCGGGGTTCCTGGGGCTGCCCAGGCTCAGGAAAAACCCGCACCGGCCCGCACAGCACATTGTCTTCGACCACCCCTATAGCGATCTGCCGGGTCGCCAGGACGCCGATTGTCTGCCCCATTGTTCGATATCTCCACTCTACAGTCGCGTCAGTTTGTTCAGGCCGTTGAACGCGGCGGCCTTATAACACTCGGCCAGCGTCGGATAGTTGAAAACGGTCTCCACAAAATAATCCATGGTGCCTTTCAGAATCATGACCGCCTGGCCGATATGCAGCAACTCGGCTGCCCCTTCTCCGATGATGTGGACGCCGAGGATTTCCCTGGTCTCGCGATGAAAGATCAACTTCAGGCGGCCAGTGGTGTCGCCGCGGATCTGGCCGCGCGCGATCTCGCGATAGTACGCCACGCCCACCTCGTAGGGCGCGTCTTCCTCGGTCAACTGCTCTTCGGTCTTGCCGATAAACGAAATCTCCGGAATGGTGTAAATGCCGTACGGATAGGTCGCCGGATTGGAGTGTACCGGCAAATCGAAAGCCTTCGCGGCGGCGATGCGCCCCTGTTCCATCGAGACGGAGGCCAGGCTGGGGAAGCCGATCACATCGCCGGCGGCAAAAATATTCGGCTGCCTGGTGCGGAAAGAGGCGTCTACCGGAATGCGCCCGCGGTTGTCGGCCTCCAGACCGGCGGCGGGCAGGTCCAGTTCTTCGACGTTGCCCTGGCGCCCCACGGCGTACAACAGCGCGTCGCCGGAGATTTTCTTCTTGCTCCCCAGGTTGGCCACCACGCCGGTGGGGGTCTCTTCCACGCTTTCGACTTCCTCATTGAGGCGCATGGTGACGCGGTGATCGCGCAGATGATAGGAGAGCGCCTCGACCATTTCGTTATCGGCGAACTCCAGCAGGCGCGGCCGCTTTTCCACCAGGATAACGCGCACGCCCAGCGCCGCGAACATGCAGGTGTATTCCACCCCGATCACTCCGCCGCCGACCACGATGAAACTCTTGGGAATCTCGGGCATTTGCAGGATCTGATCGCTATTGATGATAGTGCTGCCGTTCACCGGAACCTTGGCGGAGACGGCGGGCTTGGTGCCGGGGGCGACGATGATGATGGCGGCTTCGAATTCCGATACGCCGCGCGAGCTTTCCACGCGGAGGTGAGTAGGGTCCACAAATCGTCCGGTCCCGTAAATGACCTCGATGCCGTTGCGCGAAAGCTGCGCCTGGGTGATGTCCGTTTCGGTTTTGATGACGTGCTGCACGCGGAAGCCCAGGTCTCCCATCGAGATCTTGTCTTTCACGCGGTAGTTGACCCCGTAAATGCCCTGATACTCGAACCCAGTGAGGTGCAGGACGGCCTCCCGCATGGTCTTGCTGGGGATGGTGCCGGTGTTGATACAGCCACCGCCTACCAGCTCGCGCCTTTCGACCAAGGCGACTCGTTTCCCGGACTTGGCCCCTTGAATGGCGGCGCGCTGCCCGGCCGGGCCGGAACCGATGACGATCAGATCGTACCGTTGCATAGCGGTCTGAGTGCTCGATTCATCTTAACCGACTTAACCGGCCCGGCGCGCTAGAGTATCGATGATGGAGATTATTTCCGTTTCGAACGCACAACAGCTGACGATGGCGCGAACGCTTTTCGAGGAGTACTGGCAGTCGTTCGGCTTCACTCCCTGCTTCCAGAACTTTGCCGCGGAGGTGGCCGGGCTGCCGGGCCATTATGCGCCACCCGCCGGCCGGCTGGCTCTGGCATTGGACTCGGGGGAGCCCGCGGGTTGCGTCGCGCTGCGCGGTCTGGATGGCCAACGCGCGGAAGCCAAGCGGCTCTATGTGCGGCCCGAATTCCGGGGCCGGGGGATTGGCCTGGCGTTGCTCGAATGGGTGATCGGCCAAGCCCGCACGGCGGGTTACCGCGAGATGCTGGGCGACACTATGCCGGTGATGCGCCGCGCGCTCGCCATGTACGACCGGCTGGGCTTCCAGCAGACGGGACCTTATTCAGCGGAGCCGACACCCGGTGCGATCTACCTGCGTCTCAGTCTGCAGTAGTCAAGGAGGAAACTTACTTTGCGCTGGGAAACCCACATTGTAATTCTAGACACAACGAGTGCCGCTTTATGGTTTGACGTCGACGGGCATTGGCATTTGAAATGCCGGAGCGGTTTGCGGTGATGACAAATCGAACCAGCAAACAGATGTTGGCAGTGTGCTTACTGAATGCCTTTGCCCAAATCATAAAAGCGCAGCCAACACCGGTTGGAGTAGATGTGCTGACGCATCGCTACGATACTTGGCGCAGCGGGGCCAATTTGTCGGAAACGGTTTTAACGACAAGAAGCGTTGCAGGACAGCATTTCGGAAAGGTCTCTGAGCGTGAGGTGGATGGAGATATTTATGCTCAGCCGTTGATCAAGACGGGCGTGGTGGTTCCCGGCGTGGGGACGCGGAATATCGTCTATGTGGCAACGGTGAATAATAGCCTCTACGCATTCGACGCGGACGTGCCCGGAGCCAGCAAGCCGCTCTGGTGCGCAAAAAAGGACGTTTTCGGCGAGCCAGTACCGAAGCAGGAAGTGGTGGACCTGCCGGCCAACCAGGAGTATCTGAACTTTGACACCAAGGTTGGAATCGTTGCCACGCCGGTGATCGATCCGGATACTTCGACGATCTACGTGGTGGCGTATTCGAAGAATGGCAACGCGCACCAGTTCCGGCTGCATGCGCTGAATCTGGCGAGCGGCCGGGAGAAGACGGAGATGCACAGCCCGATGGCGATTGAAGCGTCCTATATGGGCAATGGCGTGGGCAGTGTGGAAGGCAAGATCCGCTTCGATCCGCGCAAAATGCTGAATCGTCCGGCGCTGCTGCTTGCGGATGGGATTCTGTACCTGGCATTCACTTCGCATCTCGATGGGGAACCGAAGTTCGATTACCACGGCTGGATTATGGCCTACGATGCTATGACCTTAAAGCAGGTCGCCGTGGTGAACACGACACCGGATGGAATCCAGGGCGGAGTCTGGCAGAGCGGCGGCGGACTGGCGGCGGAGCCACGGGAGGGGACCTACCCGTTGATTTACGCGGTGGTGTCGAACGGGAGCGTGGGGGGACGTAACTATAGCCAAAGCCTGATGCAGCTTTATCCGGGTCAGTTAATGAGCACGAAACAGGTTTTCATTCCGAATAACCATGAGTATCTGAACGATCGGGACCTGGATCTTTCGACGGCTCCATTGTTGATACCGGATTTGCCGCTGGCGATTGCGTGCAGCAAGGACGGTAAGTGTTACGTGGTGGACCGGTCCGATATGCGGCTGGTGCAGGAGTTCACGGCGGGCATGAATTCGTACGGCGGCGAGCGGACTTCGAACATCCACGGAGCGCCGGTGGTGTGGCGGGACAGCAAAGGTATATTACGGCTGTACGTGTGGGGCGAGGAGGACTATTTGAGGGCGTTCCAGTTTAACGGGACTCGTTTCGTGGGAGCTGGGAAAAGCAAGGTGCGCGCTCCGGAGAAAAGTATGCCGGGCGGCATGCTCTCGCTGTCATCGAACGGGTCCATAGACGGAAGCGCGATCCTGTGGGCATCGGTGCCGTTGAAGGACGATGCGAACGCCGGGACAGTGGAAGGGATTCTGCGCGCGTTCGACGCCGCGGATGTCGAGAAGGAGTTGTGGAACAGCGGCCTGAACGAGGCGCGGGACCGGGTAGGGATGTTCGCGAAGTTTTGTCCGCCGGTGGTGGCGAACGGCAAGCTTTATATGGCAACCTTCGCGGAGCCCGCGAAAGCAGGGCAGACCGGGCGTCCCAATAGCCTGACGATCTACGGACTTCTGCCTGGAAATTGAGGGCGCGGCGCGTTTTTGGAAGCGACCCATTGCGTTTGACACCCGGCGCGCCCCGTGATTACGTCAGTGTTGAACCATGACACTGCCGTCCACTACAGCCACCGATCAAGGCAGCACCCTTTACGTCCTATTGGCGACGATTGTCGCGGCCACTTCGGGCCTGCTGTTCGGCTTTGATACTGCGGTCATCAATGGCGCGCTCATCTTCCTGCGCGAGCAACTGCACCTGACCGAAGTGGAAACGGAAATGGCCGCCAGCAGCCTGCTCTTCGGCTGTATCTTCGGCGCCAGCGCGGCCGGCTGGCTCAGTGATCGCTTCGGCCGCAAGCGGGTGCTGACGATCGCCGGGTTGCTGTTCGCGCTTTCCGCCATTGGCGCGGCCGTTCCGCGCACGCTGGCGCAGTTCGCCGCGGCGCGCCTGGCAGGGGGTTTGGCCGTGGGGGCGGCTTCGGTGCTGGCGCCGCTCTATATAGCGGAAGTCGCGCCCGCCAAAAATCGCGGCATGCTGGTGGCGCTCAACCAGATGACCATCGTCACCGGGATCCTGCTTTCCTACCTGGTGAACTGGCTGTTGGCCTTCGATGCACAGAACGGCTGGCGCTGGATGTTCGCTACGGCCGCCGTGCCCGCGACCATCTTCTTTATCGCCATGTTTTTCGTGCCTGAGAGCCCGCGCTGGCTGGTGGAAAACGTGCGCAGCCCGGAAGCTCTACGGGTACTGACACGAGTCAACGGGGGCGCCATTGCCTGGAGTGAGCTGGAACAGATTCAGATGTCTGTCGCGCAAGAGACCGGGTCTCTGCTGGAACTCCTGCAACCCGGCCTGCGCCGAGCGTTCTGGATCGCGGTCTCGCTGGCGATTCTACAGCAAATTACGGGCATCAACACGGTGCTCTTTTATGGCTCGATCATCTTCAAGGAGCATGTCGCGCACCAGAGCAATAGTTCGGCGGTCTTCGCCAACGTGGTGGTCGGGGTGGTCAATTTCCTGATGACCATGGTGGCCTTAGGCCTGATCGACAAACTGGGCCGGCGTCCGCTGTTGATGATTTCGACGGCGATGATGGCCATTTGCCAGGCGGCGCTGGGCTTCGCCTTTCTGTTGAAAGCGCCTCCCGCCATGCTGGTGCTGACCATTGTTCTATTCTGCGTGGCCGCCTTCGCGGTGGGTCTGGGCCCGGGCTTCTGGGTGCTGCTTTCGGAAATCTTTCCAACGCGCATACGCGGCCGCGCCATGTCCATCGCCACTATTTGCCTGTGGATCGCCTGCACGGTGTTGACGATGACATTCCTGTCACTGGTGAAGGCCGTTTCGGCTACCGGCGCATTCCTGGTCTACAGCGGCATGTGCGTGGTGACCTTCTTCATCGTGTGGCGGTTTGTGCCGGAGACCAAGGGCCGCACACTCGAGGAGATTGAGCAGTTCTGGGTGTATCCAGCGAAGGCTGGCGTATTCAGTGGGAGGCCATCCCAGGGCAACAGTCAGGAGCCCTGTAGCTTGGATAGTCGGGAGGAAGGAAACTGAATCTCGAAAGCCTATCGACGAAGCCATCGAAGGATGGTGAGCGAGTCATGGGGCCGTAATGAATCAACGCACACGAATCGCGATCCTGCTGCTGAAATGGATGCGGCATCGGTCGAAGGTCAAACGGTCTCTGTCCAATCTGGCTTCGATGTTGCGGCTGAACCTGTTTACCTGTCGTGAATTGCGAAGTGGCTGGACAACCCCTTCGAGACACCGCCACTAGTGGATATCCCAAGCCTCAATCGCGGTAAATGGCTCATGCGCGAACGAGCGTGCGAGCCGCGAGCTGTAATGTGCTGGTAGTATAGGCGGCCTTAGTAGGAAGATAGTGCGCTACATTCGGCTTACCTGTCTGATTGCCTGTTTTGGTATCTCAGGTGGCCGGCGAAGCGGAGCCATTCAGTTCACAACTCTTTGTTTCCCGCATCCTACCGAAAACATACGACGAACAAGTCCAAACTGTCTTGCGTCCGCAGTCTCGTGTGTTACGGTCTTCTCGGAGGTGAAAGAGTTCCGGCGTACCGGGCTCGATGCCTCACATAGCTAGCCGAAGCTCGCCAGTTTCACGGCCTTCCCACGGGCGGCGCCCGAATCGATCGCCGCCGCGGCCAGGGCCACGCCTTCGCGGAAATCGCTCGCTCTGCCAGCCGCTACCAGCGCTGCCGCCGCGTTCACGAGTACGATATCCCGCCGCGGCCCGCGCACCCCTCCGAGAATTTCGCACGCGATTGCATGGTTCCTCTCCCGGTCGCCGCCCTTCAGATCTTCCGGACGCGCCATGGCGATCCCGAAGTCGGCTGGGTCGAGCGAACGTTCGCGCACCTGGTCATGGTCGATCTCGTACACCAGCGTCGGTCCGGTAGTGGTGATTTCGTCCAGGCCGTCGGAACCGTGTACCACGAAGCCGCGCTCCAGGCCCAAAGCCGCCAGTGCGCCGGCCATCAGCTTCGCCGCATGCGGGCTGGGCGCGCCGGCCAGTTGGGCGTTGGCCCCCGCTGGATTCGTGAGCGGCCCCAGCAGGTTGAACACGGTGCGCATCTTTAACTCCAGCCGCACCGGATGCGCGTGCTTCGTGGCCGTATGAATGGCGGGCGCGAACAGGAAACCGATGCCGACTTCGCGGATGGCCCGGGCGATTTCGGCGGGCGACATCGGAACGCGCACGCCCATCGCCTCCAGCAGGTCGGCGCTGCCGCACTGGCTGGAGATGGAGCGGTTGCCATGCTTGGCGACACGCACGCCCGCCGCAGCCACCACAAACGCCGCAATCGTCGAAATATTGAACGTTGAAAGCCCGTCTCCGCCGGTGCCGCAAGTGTCCAACAGGGGCTCGCCATTGAGTCCGGGATCGATCGCCACGGCCATCTGCCGCATGGCGCGGGCGAACCCCACCAGTTCATCGACGGTCTCGCCTTTCATGCGCAGCGCTACCAAAAATCCGGCAATTTGCGGCGCGCTCGCATCGCCGTTCAGGATGCTGTGCATAGCCTCCAGCGCCTCCTCGCGGGAGAGGTCCTGACGATCGGCGACACGATGCAGGTAGGGCAGAAGCGGCATGCTATAGTGGGTTCTTAAGTCCAAGTTAGCACAAGGTTTCCATGAAAATTCACGAGTATCAGGCCAAGGGCATACTGGGCCTGTACAACGTTCCTGTGCCGCGTGGCGAGGTGGCGTTTTCGGCGGACGAAGCCGAGACGGCCGCCAAGAATATCGGTGGCAGCGTGGTAGTAAAGGCGCAGATCCACGCCGGGGGGCGCGGCAAGGGCGGCGGCGTCAAGATCGCCGATGGCGCGGCCGAAGCCGCCGCAATCGCGCGCAAGATGCTGGGCATGAAACTGGTGACTCACCAGACCGGCCCTGAGGGGCGCATCGTGCAGCGCCTGTTGATCGAAGAGACGCTCCCCATTGAGCGCGAACTGTACCTGGGCATCGTGCTCGATCGCGTGCAGGGCAGGCCGGTGTTCATGGCATCCGCGGCGGGCGGCATGGAGATTGAGGTAGTGGCCGCCAAAACGCCGGAGCTGATCCTTAAGGAGGCTTTCGATCCGGGCGACGGATTACTACCCTTCCAGGCGCGCAAACTGGCTTTCGGCATGGGCGTGCCGGCGGCCTGCGTGAATGCAGCCGCGGCGGCCATGATGGCGCTTGCCAAGGCTTACGTGGCGAAGGATTGCTCCCTGGCGGAGATCAATCCGTTCATACTTACCAAGGATGGCAAAGTCTGCGCGCTGGACGCCAAGATCACTTTCGACGACAGCGCGCTTTACCGGCACAAGGAATTGCTCGAGCTGCGCGATCTCAACGAAGAGGATCCGCTGGAGGTGGAGGCCTCCCGCTTCGGGATCAACTATATCAAGCTGGATGGCGCGGTGGGCTGCATGGTAAATGGCGCGGGGCTGGCGATGGCCACCATGGACATCATCAAATACGCGGGGGGGAGTCCCGCCAATTTCCTCGATGTGGGCGGAGGCGCCAGCGCGGACCAGGTAAAAAACGCGTTCCGGATTCTGCTTTCGGACCCGCACGTGAAAGCCGTTTTGATCAATATTTTTGGCGGCATCCTGCGCTGCGATACGCTGGCCACCGGCGTGGTAGCGGCCGCGCGAGATCTGCAAATCGCGGCGCCTATCGTAGTGCGCATGGAAGGCACCAACGTGGAACTGGGCCGCAAGATTCTGCAGGAGTCCGGATTCAATTTCACCGTCGCGGACGGGATGCGCGATGCTGCCGAAAAGGTAGTTCGCCTGTCCGCACAATAGTCTGCATAAGGCGCTTAATAGAGGAGACGATGAGCGTACTGGTTGATGAAAGCACCCGCCTGATCGTGCAGGGCTTCACCGGAAAGGAAGGCACCTTCCACGCGCAGCAGGCCATCGCATATGGCACGCGAGTAATGGGCGGCGTGGTGCCCGGCCGGGGCGGCTCGACGCATCTGGACCTGCCGGTGTTCGACACCGTGGAGCAGGCCGTGCGGGATACCGGCGCGAATGCGTCGGTGATCTTCGTCCCGCCGGCATTTGCCGCGGACGCCATTATGGAAGCCGCGGCGGCCGGGGTGCCGCTGGTAGTGGCCATCACCGAAGGCATTCCGGCGCTCGACATGGTGAGGGTGTGGGCTTATTTGAAAGGCGGGCGCACGCGGCTCATCGGACCCAACTGCCCCGGCGTCATCTCGCCCGGAAAATGCAAGATCGGCATCATGCCGGGCCACATTCACCTGCAGGGTCATGTAGGCGTGGTCTCGCGCTCCGGCACGCTGACCTATGAAGCGGTCGGGCAGTTGACCGGTCTCGGCATCGGCCAATCCACCTGCATCGGAATCGGCGGCGATCCGATCATCGGGACGACTTTCCTGGACGCGCTGAGACTGTTTCATGAAGACCCGGGCACGCACGCCATCGTGATGATCGGCGAGATCGGTGGAGACGCGGAGGAGACTGCCGCGCGCTACGTGAAGGAGCACGTGCGCAAGCCGGTGATCGGTTTCATCGCGGGGCAGACCGCGCCGCCGGGCCGCCGCATGGGCCACGCTGGCGCGATCATTTCGGGCGGATCGGGCGCGGCCGTGGATAAAATTCAGGCCATGGAAGAAGCCGGCATTACGGTCTGCTCGTCGCCCGCGGAGATCGGTGAAAAAGTAAAGAGCCGCTTATGAGCAAAGAGCGCACACTTTCGATTATTAAACCCGACGCGGTGGCGGCGGGGCATACCGGCGAGATCCTCTC
>Ga0302325_10001157_pt1 | contig 68699 bp, 62 predicted proteins | sample Palsa_T0_2_FD_201948 | JGI IMG/M metagenome (GOLD analysis project Ga0302325, IMG submission 201948) | Peat permafrost microbial communities from Stordalen Mire near Abisko, Sweden - Palsa_T0_2 | ecosystem: Environmental > Terrestrial > Soil > Palsa > Peat permafrost | place: Sweden: Abisko...
ACGCCAACAGCGAGGACGGGCGCGCCTACGCCATCCTGCAGGGCGGGACGGTGGCCCAGAGCCGCTTCCTGCTCGAGTCGCTCGGAGCGGCCTACACCCCTGTCACCGTGGATGGGCAGGGGCGGACGTACACCATGAATGGTGGAGTGCTGACGGTGGTCGGCAACTAGCCCGAGGCGCCAGCGGGGGTAGCATTCCCCGCGTGAAGACGCGCGCCGGACTCCTCCTTCCACTTCGTGCGACAGCGGCGCTGCTGGCGCTGATGGTGCTTGGTCCAGGGTGCAAGCGCGAGGAGGAAGGCGGACCAACTCGAGCAGTGGCGCCCTACGTCCAGTGGTGCGAGACACAGGGCACCGCGCGCAATGGTTGCCTGGTGTCCGCCGCACGCGTCACCGGCGACGCGGCCGCTTGCGCGAAACTCAAGAGCGGCGCCCCGGAGCGGACGGCGTGCCTCCTTGCCGCCGCGAAGACTTCCGGCCTGGTGGACGTCTGCCGTCCGCTGGCGGACCGCGACCTCGTCCTCTGCGCCCTCGGTGTGGCTGCGGAGCATGGCCGCGCCTCGGCGTGCGACGTGCTGGAGAGCGTTCACTGGCAGGGCGACGGCACGCACGCGCTCTGCGCCGCCGTCGCGCGCGGGGAGCCCGGGGCCTGCACACCTGCTTTGACGGGCGAGCTCGGCGCGCTGTGCGTCCAGTTTCTGGCGCTGCGCCGACGCGACGCCACCCTCTGCGCGCAGCTTGGAAAGGACAGCGCGGACGTCCAACGCTGCGCGGCCGCGGTGGCGGTGGCCCGCGCTGCGCCCGAGGCGTGCGCCGCCGTCTTCTCCGCTGCCCCCGGCAGCCCCGGCCAGCACCGCTGCGAGCTGGAGGCGGCGGTGGCCAAGGGTACCTTGTCTCCTTGCTTCAGCGACCTGGGCCTGTGCGAGCGCTCGCTCTGGGTCCCCAGGCCCTGCGAGGGGACGAGTGGGACGTGGGCCGATGACTGCCACATCCACCAGGCCGTCTTCGGGACGGGCCCCTTCGGGTGCGGCGCGGTGCGGGACGGGACGCGCCGAGCACTCTGCGCGCAGCTGCGCGACGCCCAGGAAGGCTACACCCGCGCGCGCGGCGCCGACGCAGGCACACCGCCCGCACCACGCTGACGGCACTCTCAGGCGCGCGCGCCCAGAGTCCTGTCCAACGCACGCCGGGCGGCGCGGCTGACGAGCACCACCACCGCCGCCGTCGCCAGAAGGCCACCGACGAAGAGAAGCTTTCCTCCCCAGCCGGAGGCTGGCCTTTCCCCGGAGAGTAGCTGGGTGGCACTCGTTACGAGCGAGCCGAGGTAAACGTACAGCACCGTCCCCGGAAGCATCCCCAAGAGCGAGGCGAGCAGGTACGTCCCCCAGGGGACACGCGTCACCCCGAGCCCGTAATTGAGCAGGTTGAAGGGAACGACGGGTGAGAGGCGTAGGAGCAGCACCACCTTGAATGCCTCCTCGGCCACGGCCTGGTCCACGGCACGGAAGCGCGGGTGCTTCTTCATCCGGGCAGCGATGGGCCCTCGCAGCACCGTCCGCCCGAGGAGAAAGGCAAGCATGGCGCCCAGGACGCTTCCCGGGACCACCACCGCCAGCCCTCCGGCGAGCCCATAGAGGAAGCCCGCTCCGAGGGTGAGGAGCGAGCCCGGGAAGAAAAGCAGCGTTCCAAGGACGTAGGCCAGCCCGTAAACCAATGCTCCGAGAAGGCCCGCCCCCTTCGCCCAGGAAAGCGGCCCGAGCAGCCAGTGCCCAAGGCCGGCTCCGAGTTGCAGCGGGGGGAGCTCCGAAAGTCCGGGCACAGCTGGTGAGCCCGAGGCGAGGAGCAACCAGGAGCCGGCGGCGAGAAGAACGTGCATGAGCAGGCGGCCTACATCCCTTGGGCGAGGACGTCGAGTCGAACACGACGCGCTGGCAGTCCGGGGCCCGGGGGAAGCGCCCACCCCCCGAGCTCTGCCCCTCGTCTGAGGCTCGGCTCGGCGCCCGAGGGGTACCCGGGGTTTGCCCAAACCCGGGCCGCCGCGGTCCTGGTGCTTGTACCTCTCTCTTCGCTTGGAGCTCTCCTCAGGATGCGCCCTTCGGCCACAGCCCGTCCGCTACTCCGCCTCCTCGCGCTGGCAAGCCTCGCCGCGTGCTCGAGCAGTACCACCAACCCCCTCCTCAACCCGCCGGCCGTCGTCCGCCAAGTGAGCCTCACCACCTTCGCCGACTGCAACGCGCTCGACCAAGCCATCCTGGACACGGTGGTGCTGCAGATGCAGAGCCAACTGGAGATGATTGAGCAGGGCTACTTCTACGCGGTGCCGCTCGCCAACGGAGGCCCCGTCCCGGCCACCGCGAGCAACGCCGGCGGACCCTCGGCCTACACCACCACCACCGCGCAGGTGGCGGGGGTGGACGAGGCGGACTTCGTCCAGAACGACGGGACGCGCATCTTCGTCCTCTCCGGCGACGCGCTCTACGCCGCATCCAGCTGGCCCCCCCAGTCCCTTTCCCTCCAGGGGCAACTCACCATCGAGGGCTGGCCACGGGAGATGTTCCTCTCGGGAAACCAGGTGGTGGTCTTCTCCTCGCTCTACGTCCCGCGCCCCATCGACAACAGCGACCCGGTGGCCTGTCCCGCCGAGTTGACGTCGGAATGGGCCTGCGGCTACGCCCTGGACAACGTCACCAAAGTCACCACCGTCGACGTCTCCACCCTCAGCGCTCCCACCGTCACCGCCGAGCTGTACCTGCCGGGCAGCTACCTCACCTCGCGCCTCATCGGGAGCCAAGTTCGGCTGGTGCTCAATGACCCGCTCGGTTTCCCGCAGGGAGTCAGCTTCTGGCCGAACCTGCCCCCCGACGCCACAGCGGACCAGCGCAGCCAGGCCTTTGCCCAGCTGGAGCAGGCCAACGAAGCCATCATTCGCGGGTACTCCCTCGATGACTGGTTGCGCGTGCCCTCCTACAAGCGGGCCGACGGGACCGTCGTCCCGCTCGGCTACAGCTGCACCGACTTCGCCCGGAGCAACGCACCCACCAGGATGGGCATCGTCACCATCGCCACGCTGAGCCTCGATGGACAGGGGCTGACGTCGCGCACCTCGGTGCTGGAGCAGGCCGACCTCGTCTACGCCTCGCTCGGCACCCTGTACATTGCCGCCCAGCACTGGTGGTGGTGGCCCGAGCCTGGCCAGGACGACGCCACCTACGTCCATGCCTTCGACATCACCCAGCCGAATTCCGTCACCTACCAGGGCTCGGGCGTCGTCAATGGCTCGCCCCAGAACCAGTACAGCTTCGATGAGTGGAACGGGAACCTCCGCATCGCCACCCAGCTGGCCCACCGGATTGCCGACCCGGCGAATGGACCCTTCGGGGACGTGGTGAGCTCGAGCCAAGTCAGCGTCCTGACCCTCGACGGTGGCACGCTCGTCAACACCGGCACCAGTGGGGCGGTGGCCCAGGGCGACAGCTTGCTTGCCTCGCGCTTCGTGAGCTCGCGCGGATTCCTCGTCGCCGCCCGACAGGTGGACCCCCTCCTCACGTTCGACCTCTCCAACCCGGCCAACCCCACGGAGGTGGCCGAGCTTCAAATCTCGGGGTTCAGCAGCTACCTCTACCCCATCGACGACACCCACCTCTTGAGCATTGGGACCGCGACGACTTCCGACGGCAACAACTCACAGTTGCAGCTGACGCTCTTCGACGTCACCGACCTCTCCACCCCGCGGGTGCAGAGCCAGGTGCTCGTCGGCCAGGGGTGGGCGACGTCCCAGGCCCTGTGGGACCCCAAGGCGCTCACCTGGTTTGCAGACAAGAAGCTGTTGGCACTCCCCTTCGTCGACTGGGAGCCCTCCGCCGACTGGACTGGCTTCGTCAGCGACTTGCGTCTCTTCCAAGTCGACACCGACGCCGGCATCACCGCTGCCGGCAGTCTGTCCATGGCCGACGTCTATGTGAATACCGGGGACCAGAGCTGGAGCTACTACTGGTCGCCGCTCATCACGCGCAGCATCCTCGCCGACGACGCCGTGTACGCCATTTCCAACGCGGGCATCCGCTCGGCTTTGGTGCCAAACTTGCCGAGCTGGCTGGCCACGGTGCAGTTTTCCCCGCTCGCACCCTCCGGCCCCTAAAAGAGGACGGATGCGGACCGGGTCCTGGCCATGGTGGCTGCTCTGTGTCTCCGGCTTCGGGGCAGCCGGATGCGATTCCCAGGTGGGGACGGACTACCCAGGCGAGCCGCTGGTTTCGCTCGACGGCCAGGTGACGAGCACCTCCACCGTCCCTCTGCCCCCGGTGGAGGTGGCCCTGCTCTGGCAGCGCGGGCCGCCCCCCAGCACCGACGACGAGCAGCTGGCCAGCGAGGCCGCGGTCCAGGGCGAATTCCCCGCCCAATTCGTGCTCCACCTCTACCATCCAGCGCCCGAGGCCGCCCGGCAGCCGCTTGCCACCGGCGAGGTGCGCTTTGCCCGTGCCAATGCGGCAGTCCTCCCGTCGGGTACCGCCATGCTGCCAGCCGCGGCGCCCGCCTTCAGCGACCTGTCGGACGTCGCCTATGCCCTGGACACGCTGCACTGGTTCCTCTTCCTGGAGCAGGACGTGCCCGCCAACTCCTTGACGGAGTGGTGGCTCGGAGCGGCACTCCCTGCCGGCTACCACCTGCTCAACATCCTTCAAACCAACCCGCTCTGCCTGGAGCCAGCCCAGGTGGCCAGCTGCGTGGCAGACCTCGTCCAGCGGGGCGTCCCGGACGTCCCGGCCGGGGCGGGCGAGGCCACCGACTTCTGCACCGCCACCTACCGCCTGCAGGCCGTTTCCTTCGACGAGGGAATCACCCTGCAAATTGGCGGGACGGAGACGCCGACCACCGCCGGTTGCCCATGACGGTGGACGTCGGTGCGGTGGAAGCACTCTACCGCTCGCACGGACACGTCGTGCTGCGCCGGGCTAGACATTTGCTCGGAAGTGACGCCGACGCCCGCGAGGCACTGCAGGACGTCTTCGCCGAGCTTCTCCGCACGCCGCTTGTCCTGCGGGCCCCGGGAGCGGTGGTGGCGTGGCTCTACCAGGCCACCACCCACCTCTGCCTCAACCAGCTCCGGAACCGGCGCACCGGGCTGCGCCTCCTCGACCGGCATTTCGCTCCGGCCCAGCCCAGTACCGAGGGCCCCCGCGGCGAGTCCCTGGCCGCCGTCCGTCAGCTGCTGGCGCGCCTTCCAGAACAGCTGGCGGCGGTCGTCGTCTACCACCACCTCGACGGGATGACGCACGAGGAAATTTCCACGGTGCTCGGTTGCTCACGCCGCCAGGTGGGCTACTTGCTGGAGCGGGCAGTCGCCTCGCTCCAGTCGGAGGAACGCAGCGCATGAATGCCTTGCTTGAGGACTCCCGCTGGAAGGCCTGCCTGTCCGCCTTTCGGCTCGACCGCTTCCGCCTGGAAGAGCTCCCGCCTGGCGAGTACGAAGAGGTGCAGGCCCACCTCCAAAGTTGTCCGCGGTGCCGCGCGGCCGCGGAGATGCTCGCTTCGGCCGACGCCGAGTTTCGCGCCTCGGTCACGCCTCTGCGACGCCCCCGGCGGACTGGCCGGCGCGTTCTCGTCTGGGGCGCTGGTGCAGCGGCGCTCGCCGCCACCTGTTTCGTCGCGCTCCAGCCCAGCCAGGGCCTGCGAAGCAAAGGCGCTCCGGTGTCTCTGGCCATGTACGTCCAGCACGGCCAGGCCGTGCGCCGCGCCCTCCCCGGCGAGGCGGTGGCGCCCGGTGACTCGGTGCGCTTCGTCTATTCGAGCCTCGAGCCGTGCTTCTTGGCCATCCTCAGCGTCGATGGGGCCGGGGTGGCCTCGGTGTACTTCCCCGACGGCCCGGAGATGGTCAGCGTCCCGGCCGCGCAGGACGCGGCACTCCCGCTCGCCACGCAGCTCGACGGCGTCCTCGGCGAGGAACGGGTGGTGGCGCTCTTCTGCGAACGGCCGCGCGCGCTGGCGCCCGTCCGCGAGGCGCTCCAGGCCTCCCGAGGAGCGCTTCTGGAGGTGCCGGGCTGCGCGGTGGCCACCTTCCAATTCACGAAGCGGGCTCCGTGAGAGGGAGCCTCACCCTCGCCCTTTGCCTCCTGGCCGCGCCGGCCTGGGCCGCGGTGGAGCGCTTCGCCGTGGTGGTGGGCAACAATCTGGGTGCAGCGGAGGACGGCCCCCTGCGCTACGCCGAGGCCGACGCTGCCCGGGTGGCGGCGGTGCTTCGCGACGTGGGAGACGTCCGTCCGACAAACCTCATCCTCTTGCGCGGCGACGACGCAGACACCGTCCGCCGCACACTCATCGCCGTCAACGAGCGCGTCCGGATGGCGGGCGACCAGACGGTGCTGCTGGTCTTCTACTCCGGGCACGCCGACGCCGAGGCGCTTCACCTCGGCAGCTCGCGCCTCGAGCTCGCAGAGCTAGAGCAGCTGGTCCGTGGTTCGGCGGCCCGCTTCCGGCTCCTCATCGTCGACGCCTGTCGCTCCGGTGCGCTCACCCGGGTAAAGGGCGGCACTCCGGTCCCGCCCTTCGACGTCCAAGTAAGCGAACGCGTCCCAGGCGAAGGGGCGGTGTTCCTCACTTCCAGCTCCGCCTCCGAGGACAGCCAGGAGTCGGACGAGCTGAAGGGAAGCTTCTTCACCGCGGCGCTGGTGTCCGGCCTACTCGGCGCTGCGGACGCTGACGGTGACGGGAAGGTGACGCTGCGCGAGGCCTACGCCTACGCCTACGCGGCCACGCTGCGCGCCTCGAGCAAGACCTTCGCCGGCACCCAGCACCCCACCTTCCAGTACGAGTTCCGTGGGCAAGGCGACCTGGTGCTCACCACGCTTGTCGACCCGCGGGGCATGAGAGCTTGGGTGGTGTTCCCGCAGGGCCGCACCTACCTGCTCTTTTCTGACTCGGCCGACGGGCCGGTGGTGGGCGAAGTCGGCGCTGGCGACAGCGTGCGCCGGCTCAGCGTCCGACCGGGCCGGTACTTCGTGCGCGGGCGCGCCCCGGACGTCCTTCTCGAGGGGAACGTGGACGTGCCGGCGGGCAGCACGGTGAGCATCGACGAGTCGACACTCAGCCGGACCGCCTACGCGCGTCTGGTGCGCAAAGGCGAGGGGAGCCGAGAGTCGGTCCAGGGACTGCAGGCGGCCTTCGTCGCGAGCACCGCACTTTCCGACGCCAGCGGGGCCTGTCTCGGCGTCGTCGCGGGCTATGCCTTGGAATTCAAAGCCATCACCGTCATCCCCCGGCTGGCCTACTGCCATGCCGGCTTCAGCAACCAGAACTTGAGCGCCAGTACCAACCAGGTGGATGCCGAAGTACGGGCAGCTTACGTCTGGGACCTCTCCTTGGTGTCCCTGGAAGTCGGGCTGACGGTGGGTGGGGCTTGGTTGCAGCAAACCTTCCAGACCACCGGCCTGGCGCCGTCGCGCTCCACGTTGGCGCTTCAACTCAGCCCGGACGTCGCCGTGAGCCGCGAATTCGGGGAGCGCGCATACGTCTTTCTCGAGTTCGCGGCCGCGACCTACCTCTACGAGATGCAGGACACCGCCACCACGCAGTCCCACTTCGGGCCCTCCTTCAGCGGCCGGCTGACGTTGGGCAGCGGATGGCGGTGGTGAGGGCTCAGGGCTTCTCGATGGGCGCACCGATGAGGTTCCCGTACTCCGTCCAGCTCCCGTCGTAGTTGCGCACCTTGGGGAAGCCGAGGAGGTAGGTGAGGACGAACCAGGTGTGGCTCGAGCGCTCGCCGATGCGGCAGTAGGCGATGGTGGCCTTCTTCGGGTCGAGCTTCTTCTGTTCGACGTAGATGCTGCGCAGCTCGTCCGGGCTCTTGAAGACGCCGGTCTCGGTATTCACCGCCGTGCTCCAGGGGATGCTCGCCGCCCCGGGCACGTGGCCACCGCGCTGCGCCGTCTCGCTCATACCCGGCGGGGCGATGACTTTGCCGGTGAATTCGTCCGGGCTCCGGACGTCGACCAGCGCCTCGCTCTTGGTCTTGCTCGCGGCCAGGACGTCTGGCGCATAGGCGCGCAAGGACAAATCGACCTTGCCCACCTTGTAGTCGCTCGGCGTCACCTTGGACACGTCCGGGGTGAGCGGTGCTCCAGCGGCGTTGAGCCAGGCGGCGCGGCCACCATTGAGGAGGCGCACGTCCTTGTGCCCGTAGATTTTGAAGAGCCAGAAGCCGTAGGCCGCGAACCAGTTGCTCGCGTCCCCGTAGATGATGACGGTGTCCGAATTCTTGATGCCCGCCGTCCGGAGCAAGGCCTCGAAGGCCTCCTTGGAGATGATGTCGCGGTTCACCTGGTCCTGGAGCTGCGTCGTCCAGTCGAACCCCACCGCGCCCGGGATGTGGCCGACAGCGTAGAGCTTCGGGTCGACGTCGACCTCAACAATCCGAACGCCGGGTTTGTCGAGGTTTTGCTTCAGCCAGTCGAGGGAGACGAGCACTTCGGGATGAGCGTATTCAGCCATGAGACGAAACTTCCTTTCTTGGAGTTGGGGGACACGAACGTCTCGCGGGGCAACTGCCAGAGAGACATCCAGCGGACACCGAGGGCAACTGCGACGGCGTGGACAGGACTGGCGGACTCATGCGTCCACCGCCAGCTCGGGAAGGTGCTTCACCATGTTCGATGTGTACTTGAAGACGTTGTCGCAGAAAATGAGCACGCCGCAGGCCACTGGAGTGCGCTCTGCGACCCGCCGGGCTCCCTCGAAGATGAGGCCCGAGCTCGGGCCAGCGAGCAGCCCTTCGGCGCGGGCCAGGTCGCGGGCCCGGGAGTAGGCCAGCTCGAAGTCGATTTCCAGAATCTCGTCGATGAGCACCGGGTCGAAGAGCTTGCTCACGTCGAGCTCGGAGACGTTTCGCAGGCCGGGGACGTCGTGTCCGGGCGAGGGCTGCACGGCGATGATTTTCACGTCTTTGTTCTTGTTCTTGAGGAAGGTCGCCAACCCAGTCACCGTCCCGCACGTTCCAAGACTGGTGAACACGTGCGTGACGCGGCCGGCAGTCTGCCTCCAGATTTCTGGCCCGGTGGTCCGGATGTGCGCCTCGACGTTCTGGTAGTTCTCGTACTGGTTGGCCATCACGTACTTGTGCCCTTGCGCCTTGGCGTACGTCTTGGCCAGACCGATGGTGCCGTCCTCGCTTCCAGGAAGTGGGCAGAGCGCGTCCTGCACCACGTCCACGTCCGCGCCGAGCACCTTGAGCAGCACCTTCTTTTCCTCTGGCACCTTGGAGGGCACCACCGCCCGCATCGGGTAGCCGCGCACGGCGGCCAGCGCCGCGAGGCTGATGCCGGTGTTTCCCGAGGTGGGCTCCACCAGCCCGCGGCCGGGGTGGCCGGCCCCCAGCTCGCCGCGCTCCTCGAGGTCATGCACCATGGCCCAGGCGGCCCGGTCCTTCACCGAGCCGAAGGGGTTGAGCCATTCGAGCTTGGCCCATAACTCCGAGCCATTCTTTGGGACGAGCCGGTGCAGCCGCACCATCGGCGAGGGGTTCTCCTCGTTGGGGAGCATCTCGAGGATGTCTTCGTAGACGCGAGCTGAGTGGTCCATGGAACCTTCTTCTTCGTGGGAGAACTCCGGGGGCCAAGGGCACGGCGGAGACGTCTGGGCCCGGAAGGAGTTCTACGGCGCAGCAGTGTGGGGGAAGCAAGAGATGCGACAGCAGGGCGAACGGTTCAGCGCCGACAGCAAGCGTTCGGACAGCGACAGCTCCCTCGCAGCGCGGCCGGCCGGCCAGCCACTGGAAGTCGACGCGTCCTGTCGCTGGAGCCATTCATGCGAGCCGGGTTTACCTTAGCGCCGTCGGCTGCGGACTGCACACGGTCCTCAGCTGGTCGGCTGACACTGTCCACCCCAGGGAGGAGAGGCTTGTGCCCGGGCCCAAAAGCCAGCAAGTCTCGGCTGTTTCGCCACACCCGTAGCCGGAGGAAGCGATGCGCCACATGAGAGCCGTCGTGCTGGCTGCGGTACTCGGAGGCAGCCCGGCCGGGGCTGATGTCCTGGGGGACTGGACGGACATCCTGCTGACTGCGTCCGCCACAGCCAGGCAGCCAGCCACCCTCCAGACGCGGACCATGGCCATGGTGCACGTGGCCATGTTTGACAGCATCAACGCCGTCGACACGCGCTACGCGCCCTACAAGGTGCGGGCCATCCCGGCGCCGGGAACCTCGGCCGAGGCCGCGGCGGCCGTCGCCGCGCATGACGTCCTGGTGTCCCTCTTCCCTGCCCAGACGGCCAGTCTCGACGCGGCACTGGACCGCTCCCTTGTGCGACTCACGGACCGCGACATCCGCGCCAGCAGTCTGGCTCTCGGCCAGCGAGTGGCCGCCGCCATCCTGGCCCTGCGGGCTCCCGACGGCTCCGATGCGCCCAACATCTGGCGGGCGGTGACGGCCGCGGGCATCTACATCCCCACCGCCCTGCCGGTGGGCTCGACGTGGGGGAAAGTGACGCCGTGGATTTTGGAGAAGAGCGACCAATTCCACCCCGCACCGCCGCCGGCGCTCACCAGCGCCGAGTGGGCCCGGGACTACAACGAGCTGAAGTCGCTCGGGGCCAAGGAGAGCACGACGCGGACCGGCGCCCAGACGGAGACGGCCCTCTTCTGGGCCGTCCCCACCGCGGGCCTTCTGAGTGGCGCCACCCGGGCGATGAATGACGTCGCCGGACGCTCGCTCGTGCAGAACGCTCGACTCCTGGCCCTCACCTCGATGGTGCAGGCCGACGCCCTCATCGCCGTCTTCGAGGCCAAGTACACCTACAACTTCTGGCGGCCCATCACCGCCATCCGCAATGGCGACCTCGACCAGAACGACGCCACCGCGCCCGACCGTGCTTGGGAGCCCCTGGTCGACACTCCGATGAGTCCTGACTATCCGAGCGCCCACTGCATCAGCGTGGCGGCAGTGGCTGCGGTGCTGGAGAAGGAATTCGGCGCTGCCAAGGTACGGAGTTTTCGGCTGAGCAGCCCGGGAGCCCCCAAGGCGACCCATTCCTGGGGCCGTCTTGCGGACTTCGTGGACGAGGTTTCCAACGCGGGTGTGTGGGCGGGCGTCCACTACCGGAACTCGACGGCGGTGGGCACAGCCATGGGTCGGAAGCTCGGCGACTACGCCTGGGAGAAGGTGCTGCGCCCCGTCAAGTGAAGTGGCCGGCGAGCGGCTGAGGCGACGCTCACGCTTGGGGCAAGCGCCCGGTGCGTCGGCACGCTAGAACGCCGGGTGGGTGCCTCCTCCCATTGTCGACGCGCACACGCACCTCTTCCCGGAACGGCTCGCGGCCGCCATCCGTGCCTTTTTCGTCCAATTCATCTCCGGCGACGCCTTTCACTACCCGTACGCATGGAAAGACGCACGAGCAGTCCTTGAGGCTTCGGGTGTTTCGCGCTGCTGGACTCTGCCCTACGTCAGACAGCCCAACGGCGCCCAGGCGCTCAACCGCTGGATGGCAGAGACGTTCGCCGATGACGCCTTCGTCGAGCCCGGCGCCACCGTCCATCCGGGCGATGACGTCCGCGTGCTGGTGGACGAGGCCCTTGACTCCCTCGGCCTCCGTCTCTTCAAGCTGCACTGCTCGGTCGGGGACTACGCCCTCACGGATGACCGACTGGAACCACTCTGGCGGCGGCTGTCGGAGAATGGGATTCCGGTGGTTGTCCACCTCGGCCACTCGGTGGCCGGAAACACCGAGGCCGGCGAGCTTGTCGAGCTAGAGACGGTGGCGCGGCGGTGGCCCGAGGCTCGCATCATCCTTGCCCACTGCGCCTCGCCGGTCGTCGAGGAGGCCCTCGCCCTTCTCCGCCGTTGCCCCAACGTGTATGCCGACCTGACACCCGTCGTCTTTCACCTTGCACCGGTGAAGCCGGGGAGTCTCGCCGGCCTCGAGGACCGCATCCTCTTCGGCTCGGACATGCCCAACGTGGTGGTGAAGGTCGAGGAGGCGGTGGCGGCCATCCGGGCGCTGGGGATGACGACGCACCACGAGGCGCTCGTCCTCGGGGGCAACGCCAACCGACTGGTCCCTCCGCGGCCGCGAGCTGGGAGCACGGAGGGCTGACACTCAGAGCAATGGTGGGCTGGGGTTCACCGCACCATAAGGCGCGTCGCGCATCGGACGCGAGTTAGACGTTGAGTTATTTCGCCCGTTTTGTAGAACGCGCAGCGCGGTGCCCGCTGGCTCAGGGGCGACACCTCCCCCTTTCAGCGGCAGGCGCGAACGATGCCCCTCTTCCCTCGGTGGACAAACACAGTCTCTCGGTTGAGCGTGGTCATCATGCTCGCTGTGCCGGCGGTGGCCATCGGCGGGTTGCTCATCCTGGTTCGTTCACCCTACGGCACGAAGCAGAACCGGCAAATCGTCCAGCCCATCCAGTTCGACCACCGTCACCACGTCGGCGACGAGGGCATCGACTGCCGCTATTGCCACTACACGGTGGAGAAGTCCCCCAATGCCGGGATTCCCGCCACCCAGGTGTGCATGAGCTGCCATGCCCAGGTGTGGAACAAGAGCCCGCTGCTGTCGCTGGTGCGCGAGGCCTACTTCAAGGACCGCCCCATTCCCTGGAACAGCGTCCACAACCTCCCGGATTTCGTCTACTTCAACCACTCCATCCACGTGAACAAGGGCGTCGGCTGCGCCAGCTGTCACGGCCGGGTGGACCAGATGCCGTCGGTGGAGCAGGTCTCGCCCCTCACCATGTCCTGGTGCCTGGACTGCCACCGCGACCCGCAGAAGAACCTCCGGCCGGTGGAGTACATGACGAGCATGACCTGGAAACCGGACCCCGGCGTCGACGGAGAGAAGCTCGGGGCGGATTTGGCCAAGCTGTACAACGTCCACACGCGGACCTCGTGCGACACATGCCACCGATGACCCCGACGCGATTCCCGCTACCCGTCGTCGCGGATGAGAAGAGCGTTCCCCTCTCCGCGGCTGCCCCTGCCGAGGCGCCGCCGGACGAAGCCCAGTTCGCCCCCCACCGGACGCCCGGAGAGCACGGCTACGGACGCACCTACTGGCGCACCCTGGAGGAGAAGGCCCTCGGACCGGACGCCATCCTCAACAAGGACCGCGAATTCTCCCCCGGCCAGCTCGACGTCCCCACCGGCTTCCAGCGGCGCGACTTCCTCCAGCTGATGGGGGCGTCCCTGGCCCTGGCCGGAATCACCGCCTGCACCGAGAAGCCGGTGGAGCGCGTACTGGCCTACACCAAGACGCCCGATGGGCTGGCTCCGGGAAATCCCCTCCACTACGCCACCGCCTGCGCCCGCGACGGTATCGGCACCGGGCTGCTGGTCACGGCCTGGGAAGGCCGCCCGACGAAGGTGGAGGGCAATCCCTCCCACCCCGGCAGTCGCGGGACCACCGGGCCCGCGGAGCAAGCGCTGCTCTTGCAGCTGTATGACCCTTCGCGCGCCCGCGTGCTGAAGGAGCGAAGCTCCGGTCGAGCCTGGCACAGCTTCCGTGAGTCGATGAGCCAGCGCGCTGCCGTCTGGGGGCCGGCTGGCGGCGCCTCCCTGCACTTCCTGGTCGAACCCTCCAGCTCCCCCACGGTGCTCGCGCTCCGCCAGGAGATTCTCGCTCGGTTTCCCAAGGCTCGCATCCATGCCTACTCCAGCGCGCCCCGCGACAACATCTACGAGGGAACTCGTTGGGCGTTTGGTGTTCCGCTTGAGCCGCACATCGACGTCGAGCGGGCCGACATCGTCCTCTCCCTCGACGCGGACTTCCTCGAAGCGCGCAGCGAGAACCTGGCGGCCACGCGCGGCTTCGCGGCCCGACGGGACCTCCAGTCTGCGGCCGGGATGAATCGACTCTACGTGGTCGAGCCCCGTCTGAGCATCACCGGCGGGATGGCCGACCACCGACTCCGGGCCCGCAGCTCCGACATCGAAGGGGTGGCGCTGGGAGTCCTCGCTCAGCTCGGCAAGACCGTGCCCGCGCTCTCGCGGTTCGCGTCGGTGTCCGGGCCAGGCTTGCCCGCCGAGACGGCGCGCTGGGTGAAGGCCGTGGCCAAGGACCTGGCCAGCAAGGCCGGGCACTCCCTGGTGGTAGTCGGCGAGCGACAAACACCGCTGACCCACGCCGTGGCGCACGCCATCAACGCCTCTCTGGGAAACGTCGGGACAACGGTGCGTTTCACCGAACCGGTGGTGGACACCACCAGCGGCCCGGCCTCCTGGCAGCCGCTCCTCGATGAGCTTCGGGCGGCACGCGTGGACACGCTGGTCATCACCGCCAACAATCCGGTGTTCAGCGCCCCGGCGGATGCCGGGCTAGCAACGCTTCTCAAGCGGGTCCCCAACGTCGTCTACCTCGGTCAATACGACGATGAGACTGGGCTGCTCGCCAACTGGTTCGTTCCGGCCGCGCACCCCTTCGAGAGCTGGGGGGATGTGCGCGCCCTGGATGGCACGGCCAGCATCGTCCAGCCGCTCATCGCGCCGCTCTACAACGGCCTCACCGAGATTGAAGTGCTCGAGGCCTTCGTCGACCGCGGCGAGCTCAAGCCCTACGAGGCCGTGCGCGCCACCTGGAAGGCGAAGAACCCCGCCGACTTCGACAACGCCTGGGAGACGTGGCTCTCGGTGGGCGTCGTGCCGCAGACGCAAACTCCATTCGCCTCGCCGGTGCTGCGCGCGGACGCAGTGGCGCAGCTGGCGGCAGCAGCGAAGCCGGCGCCGGCAGGACTCGAGGTCAACTTCGTCACCGACTACAAGGTGTTCGACGGGCGCTATGGCCAGAACGCCTGGCTGCAGGAGCTGCCTGACCCGGTCTCGAAGGTGGTCTGGGACAACGTGGCGCTCATGAGCGAGGCCACCGCCGCCAGGCTGGGCGTGAAGAGTTACGACCCCATCAGCCGGAAGTACGAGGTGGTGAAGCTCACCGTCGACGGGCACTCGGTGGAAGCCCCAGTGCTGGTGCAGCCCGGCTGTGCCGATGACGCGGTGACGGTGCAACTCGGTTACGGGAAGGAGGTTGTGGAGTTGCTCTTCGAGGCCGACGTGCCCAAAGTCGTCGGCTTCAACGCCTCCCGCATCCGCACCATCGGCGCTCCCTGGTTCCGGACCGGGCTCCAGCTGGAGAGCACCGGGCGTACCACCACCGTGGTGACCACCCAGACCCAGCCCACCGCGGCTGACCGGCCGGTGGCGCTGATGCAAACGATCGAGGAATTCCAGCAGGACCCCGAGGCGGTCGACCACCGCCGGCCGATGGGCAAGCTGAAGGGCAAGGAAAATCCCTCGGTGCAGAAGCCGGTCGACTACTCCGAGCAGCAGTACAAGTGGGGGATGAGCGTCGACATGAGTCGCTGCACGGGGTGCAGCGCCTGCGTCGTCGCCTGCCAGGCAGAAAACAACATCCCGGTGGTGGGCAAGGAGCAGGCCGGAAAGGGCCGGGTGATGCAGTGGATGCGGATGGACCGCTACTACTCCGGCACCACCGATGACCCAGAAGTGGTGAACCAGCCAATGCTGTGCCAGCACTGCGAGGCCGCTCCCTGTGAGTACGTCTGCCCGGTGAATGCCACCGTGCATTCGGACGAAGGCCTCAACGACATGGTCTACAACCGGTGCATCGGCACCCGGTACTGCTCCAACAACTGCCCCTACAAAGTCCGCCACTTCAACTACCTGCACTGGACGGCGGACCGCAGCCAGGTGGAGCGGATGATTTACAACCCGGACGTCACCGTCCGGGCCCGCGGCGTGATGGAGAAGTGCACCTACTGTGTCCAGCGCATCGAGCGGGCGCGCATCGTGTCCCGGCTGGAGAACAGGACCATCCGCGACGCGGAGCTGGTCACCGCTTGCCAGCAGGCCTGTCCCAGCGAAGCGATTGTCTTCGGCAGCCTCAATGACCCGAACTCGCGCGTCAGCCAGCTCCATGGCGACCCGCGACGCTTCGACGTGCTGCACGAGCTCAACACCCGGCCTCGCACCGCCTACCTGACCAAAATCAAGAACCCGAATCCGGAGCTTGCCTGATGGCCGCCGATCTCGCCGCCGCGCCGGCGCTCGACGGAGCGCCCCTGCTTCTGGGCCGGAACGACAACACCAGCCTCACCAAGAGCCTCTTGGCGCACGTGTGGGCCAAGCCCGACCGGGGCTGGCTGCTCTCCTTCATGATTGCCCTCTCCGGCACAGGCGCGCTCACCCTGGCCATCGTCGTCACCCTGGCCCGGGGCATCGGGACCTGGGGAAACAACATCCCCATCGCCTGGGGCTTCGGCATCATCAACTTCGTCTGGTGGATCGGCATCGGCCATGCCGGGACCCTCATCTCCGCCATCCTCTTTCTCTTCCAGCAGCAGTGGCGAACGGCCATCAACCGGTTCGCCGAGGCGATGACCATCTTCGCCGTGCTCTGTGCCGGGCTTTTCCCCGCCCTGCACACCGGCCGGCCGTGGTTCGCCTTTTTCATGTTTCCCTACCCGAGCGACCTGCAGATGTGGCCGCAGTTCAAGAGCCCTCTGGTGTGGGACGTCTTCGCCGTCTCGACGTACCTCACGGTGTCCGTCCTGTTCTGGTTTGTGGGGCTCATTCCGGACCTGGCGACCCTGCGGGACGCGTCGACCAGCACCGTTCAGCGCAAGGTGTATGGGCTGTTCGCACTCGGCTGGCGGGGCTCAGGCCGCCACTGGCACAACTACAAGGTGGCCTACCTTCTGCTCGCCGGCCTCTCCACCCCGCTGGTGGTGAGTGTCCACACCATCGTCTCCTTCGACTTCGCAGTGGCCCTGCTGCCGGGCTGGCACACCACCATCTTCCCGCCCTACTTCGTCGCCGGCGCCATCTTCTCCGGCTTCGCGATGGTGATGACCTGGCTCGTGCCCGCCCGGCACTTCCTCGGGCTGAAGCACGTCGTCACCATGCGGCACCTGGAGGCGATGAACAAGCTCATCCTCGTCACCGGGATGGTCGTCTCCTATGGCTACATGATGGAGCACTTCATCGCCTGGTACTCGGGGAACCCGGACGAATGGTTCGTCTTCTACAACCGGGCCACCGGGCCGTACCGCGCCATCTACTGGTTGATGATGTTCTGCAACGTCGTCACCCCGCACATTTTTTGGTTCAAGTGGATGCGAACCAACATCGCGGTGATGTGGATCGCCTCCATCATGGTCAACGTCGGGATGTGGTGCGAGCGCTTCGTCATCATCGTCACCTCGCTCCACCGGGACTTCCTGCCCGCCAGCTGGGGCATGTTCTACCCAACCTGGGTGGACTTGACGCTCTTCGCCGGCACCATCGGCTTCTTCAGCACCTGCTTCCTGCTCTTCTTGAAGTACCTCCCGGCCATCGCGGTGAGTGAAGTGAAGGAACTCAACGACGAGCTCCAGCACCCGACGGCCATGGTGCAGGTGGTGACCGCATCATGAGCATTGACACCAAACCCCAGGGACGCACGTACGTGCTCGGCTTGTTTGCAACGGGAGAAGCGCTGGTCAAGGCCTGCCGGCAGGTGCGCGAGAAGGGCTTCACCGACATCGACACTCACTCTCCTTATGCCTTGCACGGTGGAGACGAGGCGCTGGGTCTGAAGCGGTCGGCGGTTCCGAAAGTGGCCCTGGCCGGGGCGATGACGGGAATGTTTGGCGGGATGGGAATGATGGTGTGGATGAACGGCCTCAAGTGGCCCATCAACGTTGGCGGCCGGCCGCCGGTGAGCCCCTTGTCCTACATCCCCATCACCTTCGAGACGACGGTGCTCCTCACCTCGCTCTCCATCTTCTTCGGCCTGCTCATCATGATGCGGCTGCCTCAGCCCTACCACGCGGTGTTCGAGCTGGAAGCCTTCCGCAGCGCGGTCGTCGACGGCTTCTGGCTGAGTGTCGCCCAGCCCGCGGGCAGTGACGGCAAGGACGCGGTCCGGCAGCTGGAAGCGGTCGGCGCCACGCAGGTGAGCGTGGTGAAGGAGGCCGTGGAATGAAAGCCTTCCTCCCGCTCGCCGCCGCGGCACTCACCTTCAGCGCCTGCACCTGCGGGGACCTGAGCTCGAGTCAGCTTCTGCAGCGCATGGAGACACAGGAGAAGTACCAGCCCTACGCCGCCAATGACCTCTTCGCCGATGGCCGCTCGATGCGCACGCCGCCCGACGGCACCGTGCCCCGCGAGCGCCTGGTGGGCCACCCCAACATCACCGCCGGAGAAATCGCCGATGGCGGGCCGGTGGTCGAGGTGCCAGTTCCCATCACCGCCGAGCTGCTCAAGCGCGGTCGTCACCGCTTCGAGATTGTCTGCTCCAACTGTCACGGCCTGGTGGGCAATGGCGACAGCATGGTGGCCGACAACATGGCCACCCGGCTGCCACCCTCGCTGGTGGTCTTGACCGACAAACCGGCCGGCTTCTTCTACAAGGCCATCACCCAGGGGTACGGATTGATGCCCAGCTTCGCCGGCGAGATTCCCATGGACGAACGCTGGGCGGTGGTGGCGTACCTGAAGGCACTTCAGCTGAGTCAGAACACGCCCATCCAGAAGCTGCCACAGGACGCCCAGCGCCGGCTCCGGGAGGGCCAGACATGGACCCAGTAGCCGGCCACGGCGAAGAACGGGCCAGCATCACCCAGAACCGCAGCCGGGGAGGCGGGCCGTTGTTCGCCTGGAGCCTGGGGCTCGGCATCCTCGGGCTCCTGGTGACGGCGGAGCTGTACGTCTTCGGGGACCCCGCAGAACACGCCACGGTGCTCGCCGGCTACCTGGTGGCGTTCGTCTATTGGGTGGGCATCGCGGTGACAGCGACCATCTGGAACGCCATCTTCCACGCGGCGGCCGCGAAGTGGATGGTGGTCCTGCGGCGAATCCTGGAAGGCATGGGCGCTTCGCTTCCGGTCTTCGTCTTCCTCTTCGTCCCGGTCTTGTTCGGGATGTCCATCCTCTTTCCTTGGGTTACGCCATCCTCGGCGATGAGCCCCGAGCAGCTCGAGCTGCTCAGCCACAAGGCGCCCTACCTCAACGTGCCGTTCTTCCTCATCCGCGCGGTCATCTACTTCGCGGTGTGGGCCGCGGTGAGCGAGGCGCTTCGGCTCTGGTCACTGAAACAGGACGAGGTGGGTGGAACCGAGCTCACGCGCCTCATGCGGCGGCTGGGGGCCGGGTCTCTTCCCTTCCTGGCGCTGACCATCACCTTCGCTGCGTTCGACTGGCTGATGTCGACCGACCCTTTCTGGATTTCCACCATCTTCGGCGTCTACTACTTCGCCGGGAGCTTCCTGTCCGCGATGTGCATGGTGGCGGTCATCATCGCCATCAACGAGAAGAACGCCACCGGGCTCGGCGGCGCGGTGACCAGGCACCACCTGTACAACGTAGGCAAGCTGATGCTGGCCTTCACTGCCTTCTGGACCTACGCCGCCTTCAGCCAGTTCATGCTCATCTGGATTGCCAACATCCCGGAGGAGGCGGCCTGGTACGTGGTGCGGATGAAGGGTGGGTGGACCAACGTCGGCATCTTCCTCATCGCCGCAAACTTCTTCGCACCCTTCTTCACGCTGCTCTCTCGCTCGTTGAAGCTTCGCCCCAGGGCTTTGGCGGTGGTGGCCATCTGGTTGATGGTGGTCCACTACGTGGACATTTACTGGCTGGTGATGCCCGCCCTGTTTCCGGCTGGGCCGCATCCGCATCTTGGTCACTTCACGGCGCTGGTCGGGGTGGGCGGCATCGCCGTGGCCACTGCGCTGTGGCGGGCACGAGGCCATTACGCCATCCCGGTCAAGGACCCGAACCTTTCGTACTCGCTGAGGTACACCCAAGCATGAGCTCTCCTGGGCACGGCTCTTCGGCGGCGCAACCACCCGGCGAGGACCTCGAGGACAAGAACCTTCCCTACCGAAAAATCGTCTTGGTCGGGGTCTCGGCCATCGTGATTTTCGCCCTGTCCATCGTCTGGTCGACGAGCTTGCTCCGCAGCGCGGAGCAGGAGATGCACCCGGCCGGTCCGCCGCCCCTTCCGAAGGGCGTCAACCAGTACGAGGTGGGCATCGTCAACCAGCGGATGTTTAGCCTCGACCAGCGGGCGGCGCAGAAACGTCTGCAGCAGATGACACGGTTGAACACCTACGGCTGGCTCGACAAGCAGGCAGGGGTGGTCCACATCCCCGTCGACGTGGCGATGGACATGCTCGTCCAGGAGCAGAAGAAGTGAGGAAGCGCCTGGCCACGTTCGCCCTCGTCCTGGCGACGACGGCCTGGGCGCAGTACCCGGGCGACCGCCAAGCGCACGGGGCAGCGCGCAACCAGGCCCCGGCCGCAGTGAAGGGCGTCGACGTCCTCGAGCGCCTGGGGGACCATGTGCCCGAGAGTGCGCACTTCGTGGACTCCGAAGGACGCCCCTTCCAGCTCGCCGACGTGCTCCACCAGGGCAAGCCGGTCATTCTCACCCTCGTGTACTACCGGTGTCCGGCTCTGTGCAGCCTCGTGCTCTCTGGCCTCACCCGCTCGTTGCGAGGCGTGGACCTCAAGCTCGGCGAGGACTACCGAGTGCTGACGGTGAGCATCGACCCCACCGAGACGCCGCGCATGGCCGCCGAGAGCAAGCAGGGCCACCTGCAGGCGCTCGGCGTGGACCCCCTCACCCCGGGCTGGACGTTCGCCACGGGAACCGAGGAGGAGATTCGCACCCTCGCTTCTGCCGTGGGCTTTCAATACACCTACGACGAACCGAGCAAGCAGTACGCCCACGCCGCCGCCATCTTCGTGCTTTCTCCGGACGGAAAAATCTCCCGGTACCTCTACGGCATCGACTTCCCGACGCGCGACATGCGGATGGCACTCGTCGAAGCAAGCAAGGGCAAGGTCGGCACTGCGCTTGATAGGGTGCTGCTCACCTGCTTCAAGTACGACCCAGCGACTCGGCGTTTCGAACCCTACGTCCTGGGCTTCGTCCGCATCGGGGCCTCGCTGGTCTTCGTCGCCTTGGCAGCCCTTCTCACCGTCCTCTGGAGACAGGAACTGAAGATGAAGAAGCGGCGAGGCGCTCAGGCATGAATGACCTCCTGAACAACGACTTGCTCAGGCGAATGCTCTTTCTGCCCGAGCAGGCTTCCACCTTCGCGGTGAGCGTGGACCGGCTGCACTACTTCGTCATCACCACCACCATGGTGGCCAGCTCCGTGGTGGGCGCCGCGGCCGTTTATTTCTTCTTCCGCTTCCGCCGAATCAGCGCCACCCAGACCACGCCGTTCGTCCATCCGACGGTCGGCTTCGAGGTGGCGGTGGTCAGCGTCCCCCTGGCCGTCTTCCTGTTGTGGTTCGTCATCGGCTTTGGCGACTACGCCAAGCTGGCCAACCCCCCGCCCGACGCGATGGACGTGTACGTGATGGGGAAACAGTGGATGTGGAAGTTCGCATACCCGGACGGGCCTAACTCGGTGGGCGTGCTTCACGTCCCGGCCAACCGGCCAGTCCGCCTGTTGATGACCTCACGGGACGTCATCCACTCCTTCTTCATCCCGGCTTTCCGGCTCAAGCAGGACGTCCTTCCCAACCGCTACACCGAGACCTGGTTCCAGGCGACCAAACCGGGCCGCTACCAGGTGCTGTGCGCGGAGTACTGCGGCACCCAGCACAGCAAGATGTGGGCGACGGTGATTGTGCTGGCCCCGGAAGCCTTTGATGCCTGGCTCAAGGAGCAGCAACGCGGGCTGGTCGCCCGTGCTGACATCCTTGCCGACCCGGACATGGTGAGCATCCAAGGCAACCTGGTGGAGCAGGGCAAGCGCGTGGCGATGGACCAGGGGTGCATGCGCTGCCACTCCATCAACAAGGCGGTGAACGACACCGAGCGCCACATCGGCCCCACCTGGGTGGACCTCTACCAGCGTCCGACCAAGCTCACGAGCGGCGCGACCATCATCGCCGACGAGGCTTACCTCACCGAATCGATGATGGAGCCCAACATCAAGATTGTTTCTGGCTACCAGCCCATCATGCCCAGCTACCAAGGCAAGCTCAGCGGTCCGGACGCTGCCGCAGTGGTCGAGTACATCAAGAGCCTGCGGTCGGACAGCTCTGAGCTCCAGCCTGTAAAGGGACCCGTCTATGAGCAGCTCCGCCAGTAGCCCCTCGGCCAGCGCCCTGAGCGCCCCGGCCATCGTGCCCGGGGACTACGTCTTTCCCGAGCACCACTACTTGAATAACGGGACCACCGTCCGTTCCTGGCTGCTCACGCTCGACCACAAGCGGATTGCGCTCCTCTACATGTCGGTGGTGATGGTGTCGTTCCTGCTGGGCGGCATCTTCGCCATGGTCATCCGCATCGAGCTGCTCACCCCCGGACCAACCATCATCGAGGCCCTCACCTACAACCGGATGTTCACCCTTCACGGGGTGGTGATGATTTTCCTTTTCATGATTCCGGCCATTCCGGCGGTGTTCGGCAACTTCTTCTTGCCCATCATGATTGGGGCCAAGGACGTCGCGTTCCCGCGCTGGAACTTGGTCTCGTTCTACCTCTACTTCTTCGGAGCAATCCTCGCGGTGTGGGGGATGGTGAATGGCGGCACGGACACCGGCTGGACGTTTTACACGCCCTACTCGACCACCACCGCCCAGGGTGTGCTTCCGGTGCTGCTCGGCGTCTTCGTCATTGGCTTCAGCTCCATCCTCACCGGATTGAATTTCATCGTCACCATCCACACCCTACGGGCTCCCGGCATCACCTGGTTCAAGCTTCCGCTCTTCATCTGGGCCATCTACGGCACGGCCATCATCCAGGTGCTGGCCACTCCGGTGATTGGGCTTGTGGCCTTGCTCTTGTGCGCGGAGAGCGCCTTCGGGTTTGGCTTCTTCGACCCGGCCCGCGGCGGCGACCCGGTGCTTTTCCAGCACCTGTTCTGGTTCTACAGCCACCCGGCCGTCTACATCATGGTGCTTCCGGCGATGGGCGTCATCTCCGAGACCGTCGCCGCCTACAGCCGCAAGAATGTTTTCGGCTACGGGATGATTGCCGCGAGCTCCCTCGGCATCGCCTTCGTCGGGTTTTTCGCCTGGGGCCACCACCTCTTCACCTCCGGGCAGAGCGCGTTCGACGCCGGAGCCTTCGCCGTCATCTCCATGCTGGTGGGGGTCTTCACCGCCATCAAGGTCTTCAACTGGGTGGGGACCCTCTACAAGGGCGCCATCGCCTTCACCGCACCCTTCGCCTACATCTGCGGCTTCCTCTTCTTCCTCGTCTTTGGCGGGATGACGGGGGTTGCGCTGGCCACGGTGTCCCTCGACATCCACTGGCAGGACACCTACTTCGTCATTGCCCACTTCCACTTCATTATGGTGGGCGCGGTCATCATGGGCTTCCTGGCCGGGCTCCACTACTGGTTCCCGAAGATGTTCGGACGCACCTACCACGAGGGATGGGCGCTGGTGTCCGCAGCCCTCATCGTTCTGGGTTTCAACGCCACCTTCATCCCCCAGTTCTTGCTCGGGAACGCGGGGATGCCGCGTCGCTACTACGAATACCCGGAGCGCTTCCAGGCCCTCAACGTCGCCTCCACTGCCGGCGCCTCGCTCCTGGCCTTCGGCTTCGTCATCATCGCCATCTATCTGGGCTTTGCTCTTTTCTACGGGCCGGTGGCCGGCCCCAACCCCTGGGGAAGTCGTGGGTATGAGTGGATGACGCCCTCACCACCACCGACTGAAAACTTCGACGTGACACCCTCCTACGTGCATCCGCCGCACGACTACACGGACGAAGCCGTCGATGACCCGGGCTTTGCCCATGCGAGGACGACGTAATGGAAGCCACATCCACCCGGGTGATGACTGCGGAGGGGTACCTTTCCCCGCCGCCGACGCCGCACCACTACGAGGGAAACCCCGGCGCGCACAAGCATGCCGTTCGCTTCGGGATGTGGCTCTTCCTGGCCACGGAGATTTTGCTCTTCGCCGGCCTCTTCTGCGGATACTTCGTGTTCCGCACCGATTTCCCGGAGGCGTTTGACCAGGCGGCGCGGCACCTGAGCCTGGCGCTGGGCACGACCAACACCTTCCTCTTGCTCACCAGTTCACTCACGGTTGCGCTCGCCCACCACAACGCCGAGCAGGGTCTGAATCGCAACGCCTTCTGGCTGCTGCTGGTGTCCATTGCCATGGGCGGCGGATTCCTCTGCATCAAGGCGGTGGAGTACGCGGAGAAGTTCCGCGAAGGCGCGCTCCCGGGCCGCTTCTTCAGCTTCGCTGAGATTACGGCTCCCGGCGGTCCGATGTTCTACGTGGTGTACTTCTTCGCCACCGGCCTGCATGCGCTGCACGTGATTGTCGGCATGAGTCTGCTCACCTGGGTAGCGGTGCGCTGCTGGCGCAAGGAATTCTCCCCGACGCACTACGCCCCGGTGGAGAACGCCGGGCTGTACTGGCACCTCGTCGACCTGGTCTGGATTTTCCTCTACCCCTTGCTCTACCTGGTGTGACCATGGCCACCCCCCACGCCACTGGCGCCGCTCCGGCTCCCGCCCACGACACGCCACACCCCTCCGCCCTGCGCTACCTGGTGGTGTGGATTGGCCTTCTGGCGCTCACCCTCACCACCTTCGGCGTCTCGCGCCTCCCCATGAGCGGCCAGGCCCACCTCGGAGCGGCCATCTTCATCGCCTGCGTGAAGGTCTTCCTGGTGGCCTGCTTTTTCATGCACCTCTGGGGCTCGGAGGGCACCAACAAGCTCGTCTTCGGCGTGTCCTTCTTCTTCGTCGCCACCATGCTCTTCTTCGTGCTCGCCGACGTGGCCACCCGCTTCACGCTCAGCAACTCCTACATCCGCCCGCTGCCGCAGGTGGACCAAAGCATCCTCAAGCAGCAGCGGCCCACCGCCCCGGAAGCGCCGGCAAAGTAGCGCCCGTCGCCCCCCTGGCAGTCCCTTGGCCGGTTGACCCGGCGGGCTAAACCGACTGACGCTTCGCCTCAAGCCAATGCCTCGACTCCCCAAGTCCATCCTCCTCCTCGCTTTCGTCCTCGGCTGCGCCTCCGCGCCGAAGCTCGCGCCGCAAGCCACCGGGCCGCTCTTCATCGAGAACGACTACCCGGCTGCCCTGGCGCAGGCTCGCGCCAGCCACAAGCTTCTCTTCGTCGATTTCTGGGCACCCTGGTGTCACACCTGCGTGAGCATGCGGGCCTACGTCTTCGCGGACGTGGCGATGAAGAAGCTTGAGAGTCGCTTCGTCTGGCTGGCCGTGGACACCGAGAACCCGGTGAATAGCGACGTGCTGGCACACTTTCCGGTGGAGGCCTGGCCCACGCTGCTGGTGGTGGACCCCACCAGCGGGACTCCACTGCGACGCTGGCTGGGGAGCGCCACCGCCAGCGAATTCTCTGCCCGGCTCGACGCGCTCGACAAGAGCTGGCAGCCGGGAGGCACAGACGACGTCGCGCAGCGCGCGCTTGCCGAAGGCGCAGCGCTGGTGGCAGCTGGCAAGCACGCCGAGGCAGCAGTGGCCTACCGCTCTGCAGCAGCCGCCTCGCCGGCCGGCTCGGTCGAGCATGCCCAGGCCGTCGAGTTGCTCGTCCTGCAGCTTTCCCACACCCGGCAGAATGCGGAGTGCATTCGGACGGCGCGCACCGAGCTTGCCAACGTGCTGCCCGGCACCTCGCTGGCCACCGTGGCCGAGACCGGCCTGCTCTGTGCCTTGAGACTTCCGCCCTCGGACGCAGACCGCCTTTCGGCGACGCCGGTGCTGGAGGCACGTGTCTTGGAACTGACCCGGGACGCCTCGGTGCCGATGCTGGCCGATGACCGGAGTAGCCTCTTCGAGACGCTGGTGGATGTGAGGCGCGAGCGCGGCGACGCCGCCGGCGCCCTGGCGGCAACGGCCGACTGGGCGAGCTACCTCGAGGCCGAGGCCGCTCGTGCCCAGACGCCGGATGCCCGCGCGGTCTTCGACTCGCACCGTCTGGCTGCCTACCTCGCCCTGGGCCAGCCGGAGCGGGCCATCCCCATGCTGGAGCAGTCCCGCGCGGACTTCCCCCGGGACTACAACCCCGCAGCGCGCCTGGCCGTGGCCTATCTCGCCATGCACAAGCCGGCCCAGGCACTCACCTTTGCCGAACGGGCGGAGGTGCTCGTCTACGGCCCACGCACTCTGCGGGTGCTGCTCACCAAGGCCGAGGCACAGGCCGCGCTGGGCGACCGAGCAGGCGCCAAAGCCACCCTGGCCCGCGCTGACGAGGTGGTGGCCAGCCTCCCCGAGGCCCAGCGGGGCCCGTGGATGGTCTCGGCCATCGACTCCAAGCGCAAGGCGCTCTTGCAGTAGCCACACGGGCCGACAGGGCATGGAGCCAGGACTCGACGACGTCCGGCTGGTGCTCGCCACCGAGGCGCAGAAAGAGACGCGCGACCTCTTGACGGCCGAGGCCTGGAGCGCCGGACTCAATTCGGAGGCCTACCTGCGTCGTGAGCAGCGACTCCGCGCGCTGGCCGTCCCCCGGCTCGGAATGCGCACTTGGCTCGTGCTGGACAGCGAGGGCCGCGTCCTCTCCTCCTGCGAGACCTTTACCTTCGCCAGCGTGCTCCGGCCCGGCGACGGCGACACCTGGGGCCAGAGCTATGGCGTGGCTTCTGTTTTCACCGAAGTCCCGCTGCGCGGCAGGGGCCACGCCACCAGGATGCTGGACCTCCTCTGCCTCACGCTCGGCCAGGAGCGAGGCGCTCAGGCAGTGGTGCTCTACACAGATGTGGGGCCTTCTCAGTATGCCCGGAGTGGCTTCGTCGTCCGGCCAGCCTTCGACTGGCGCTGGCCCGTCGCCACGCCTGGTGCGCAGAGCGATGCGGTCTTCTTCTCGGAGGACGCCCTCAGCTGGCGCTGGGCGGCGCGCCCTGTCAGCTCGGGCCGCTTCGTGCTCCACCCCACCGCCGACACCTTCGACTGGTTCCTGGAGCGCGAGCGCATCTACTGCACGGAACTCGGACGTCCGAGGCCAAAGGCGTGCGGGGCGGCAGTGGGGGGCTCGGTGGCGCTCTTCTACGCGCAGCCCAAGGACGGGCGGCTGTGGTTGCACTGGCTCGACGCCGAGGATGCGAAGAGCTCCCGGGCGCTGGTCAACGCCGCTCGCATCGTGGCGCGGGATGCTGGCCTCTCCGAGGTCCGTCTGTGGGAGGACCCGGACGTCCCCTCACCAGAGGGGTTGGAGGGCGGTGTCCGCGAGAAACGTTCCGGAAGTACGCCGATGATTCGCCCGCTTGACGCTCGCGTCCAGCCGCTGGACTGGCGCCGCATTCCCCGCGCGCTGTGGGTGTGAGGGGATGCCGCGCCTCACACCCGCTGGTCGAGGGCTGCAACGCCGTTAAGCGACTCGCACTCTCGGGCCGCTGTGGGCCTACCCCAAAGCAGCCCGGGGAAACCCGACATCGTTGCCGCAGTCGGTTTCCTCACACCTTCTACGTCCGGCGTGGCTTTTGTTGCGGTTTCGCGGCGCGAATTGGCGGGGTTGGAGGGTCCGTCCCAATGCTCTTGGGCGTCAGCTTCGTTGGAAACTTGATGCCTCCGCTTGGCTCGGTTGGAGGGTCCGAACCCGAACCCCCCGCTGCAAGCAGTAGTCCCGGGCGACTCTGCTGAAGCCCAGTGACGAATTGGCTCGAGGCAAACGCCACCCCCAGCGAGGCAATGACCACTAGCAATTTCATGAGCTCCCCCTCGTCGTCGCGCAATGAACTAAGAACAATGGCGACAAATGAAAACTGAACTTTTCGGATGAAAGAATCAACAACATTTTTTTTCGGAAACCCTCCAACACCAGCTGCGTTCCACCCCCCACGCGGGCCCCTGAGCACCCCAAACCGCCAGTGAATGTCTCTACACGCCAGGTCCGAGGCGATGAACCGACTCCGGGGACAGGAAATCCCCTGGCCAAGCCGGTCGAAGCGGGTGAATGGATGGCCGCGGTGGCAAACTTCGGAGGTCGACTGGCGTCGCCTTGAGCGAAGCGAGCCAGCAGCGCATGGGCGGGCAGCCGAGCCGGATGGTGGCGCAATTGGTGACCGCGCTTCGCGTCCTTGCTGATGACTCAGTCGCGCAACTCGACTGGCTGGCCAGCTACTTGCGTGAGGGGCGGGCAAGAACCGATGGTGACTTCCGCGTGGACGAGCTTGCGCTGCAACTCGAGGACGAGGCCCAGGCGCTACCTCAATTCGTCCGCGACGGCCTCCTCCGCGCCGACCAAGAGCACGCCGTGGCAGCCGTGACGGAACAGCTCTCCCTCATGCGCGACACGAGTCGCACGTACCTCTGGCGAGCGACGGCGCTCGCCGCGGACGTCGAATGGGAAGAGGTCCGTCGCCGGGCACGACTGGCCCTCGCCGCGCTTCAAACCCCTCGCATCGGCTAAACACGGCTCACCGCCGCGGAAAACGGCGACGAGGGGACCCCCGACACCTTTCCATCCCTTCAACTCTGGAGACTTCACCTTCATTGGCACTTCGCAAGCGCTCGGCCGCCGAGGGATTTTGCCTCCTTTGCTGAGGTTACCAACGAGGCTAGAAGGCACTCGATGACTCTAAGAGGCGACAACAACGTCGTAGGCGTCGTCCCGCTCCTCCTCGTCACCAGCATGGAGCGTTCATTGGCGTATTACCTTGCGCGTCTTGGCTTCAAGATGACGAGCAAATGGGTGGTGGGGGGAAAGGTTCGCTGGTGCAAGCTGGAACTAGGCGCCGCGGCACTGATGCTGCAGGAGCTCCCCAAGGCACCCACAGGAAACCTCGGAGAGGGCACGTCCTTCTGGTTTCAATGCAAGGACGCCTTGGCCATCTACGACGACTTCAAGTCTCAGAAGGTTGAAGCGTCCGAGCCAGAGGTGGGAAACGCTATGTGGTACACGACGCTCTTTGACCCGGACGGCTACCGCCTGCACTTCGGCAGCGCCACGGACGTACCGGAAGACACGAAACTCTCGGATGTGAGACGCGCTGGCTCCTCCTGAGCGGAGAACATCTCCCGTCCGAGTTCGGCCCGGCCCCTCCTCCAACGACGCGACATTGACGTTAGACGGGGTAGAGCTCCCGAAGCAGACTGTACGTTCGCTGGCGGGCGGCAGGCTCCGGGGCTGTACAGAGCACCATCAGCTCGTCGGCTTGCGTCGCGGCGACCAAGGCCTCGAGTTGAGCTCGCACCGAGGCGGCCCCTCCGACCACGTTCTTCTTGAGCCAGTCTTCGGCAAATACCCGCTCGGCGGGTGACCAAGGGTATTGCTCGGCGTCTTCACAGGTCGGATAAGGGCCTCGTTCGCCCAGGCGAATCCGCAAGAACGCCAGGGCGCAGGGCAACGCCAAGCGCAGAGCTTCCTGGTCGGTGTCGGCGGCAATGACCATCACCGCGACCATGGCGTGGGGTCGCTGCAAGACAGCCGATGGGCGAAACCCCTCTCGGTAAACGCCAAGGGCAGGCAGCGTGTTTTCCTGGCTGAAATGGTGCGCGAACGCGAAGGGAAGGCCCAGCTGTCCGGCCAGGCGCGCGCTGTAGTCGCTCGAACCCAGCAACCATACCGGCGGCTCGTACCCTTTGCCGGGAACTGCACGGATGCCCAGCTCCCCACGAAAGTAACCAAAAATCTCGTCCAGCTGCTCGGGGAAGTCATCGGCCGAGAGAGCAGCCGACCTTCGCAGCGCGCGCGCAGTCGCAGGGTCAGCGCCTGGCGCCCGCCCAATGCCAAGGTCGATTCTTCCTGGGAAGAGGGCCTCCAGGGTGCCGAATTGTTCAGCCACCACGAGTGGGGCGTGGTTGGGCAACATCACGCCTCCGGAACCCACCCGCATGGTCTTCGTTGCCGAAGCAACCTGGCCGATGAGGAGGGCGGGAGACGACGAAGCGATGCCCTGCATGCCGTGGTGCTCGGCAAACCAATACCGCTTGTACCCGAGGGCCTCGACATGGCGCGCCAGAGCGAGCGTCTCGCGCAAGGCTTCGCTGGCATTTGAGCCTCGACGCACAGGTACGACGTCGAGCACAGAGAGCGGAACCATCGCCCAGCTGGCATAGCGACGAAGTTGGCTCTTCGCTGTTACTTCGCTGGGGCACTCGGTCGCGGGAGACTCGGACCGCGGAGCACGCGGAGAGGCGCATCGACTCGTCGTCGGAAGGCCAGAGGGCCGCGAGACGCGGCCAGGGGCTCGTCGCCTCTACCCCTCTGGCTTTGGCCCGAGCAGCTCGTCCAGCGACGGACGCGACCGGCGGAGGTGGAAGCCGAGCGAGGAAGGAACGAAGCCCACCTCGGTGAGAAAGAGCGCCAGGGGGTGCTGGGTGGCTTGTTGGCCGTTGAGCTCGGCCAGTACCAGCCCCCCGTGCCGTTCCGCCTGCGCGGCGTGTCCCAGCGCGGCGAATTGCTGCGCCACGGCGCGCGCGACATGGGTCCGGTCCGGCTCGGAGTCCGGGAGCCACACCCACGCCTGTCGTCCTCCACGGCCAATCCACGCCGCCAGCGCACCATTCACCAGCGCCACGTGAGCCCCCACCGCCCGAGCGGCGCGCCCCGGCTCACTCCAGGGCAGCAGCGCACCGTAGGGATTGGCCGGGTCGGTGGCTGCCAGCCGGACGACTTCGGCCGGCTCGGGCTCCTGGCGCAGCGAGCGGAGAAGGTCCACCACGGGCGGCAGGACGAACTGCGTCGCGCCCACGCCTGCCACGAAGTAACCCCGTCGAATGCGACCAGCCTCCTCGAGCGCCTTGTAAACGTCATAGACGGCGCTGAAGCCACCCGGAAGGCCTTCCGCCTGAGCCACGGCGCGCGTCACCAGGCCGTAGCGTGAAAGGAGTTGCTGCGCCACGGCCGCGCTCCATTCCGTCGGCGTCGCGGCCACCTCCACGCGCGATTGGAGCAGCGACCATCGGCCCTCGGCCGACGCGGGGGCGGCGCGCCGGCTGCGATAGCTCGGAGCGGTGCGGGAAATCCGGCGGCCCTTTCGGTCGGACGCAGGAGTGAGGAAGGCGCGGAGCGCGCGAAAGGTGTCGTTGGTGATGAGACCCTTCCAGGCCAGGCTCCAGAGGGCGTCCACGGTGGGGCGAGGAAAGCCGCCCCCCACACCCTCGTAGATGCCTCCGAAGAAGGACGCTCCGGCACTGCCGAGGTGGGCCAGCACGCCCTGCTCCCGCTCCGAGAGCGCCTGCACGTCGGTCGCCAGTGGCGGACGGAGGAGTTTGGGCATCTCATCGGTGAGGTAGAGCGCGAGCCGGCCGTCGCGCGCGCCGAGCGCTTCCATCCCAACCCAGGCCACCTCACCGGCGGCGGCCAGGGTGTCCAGGTCAGCCGGCTGGTAGTGCGCCACCCGTGCGGAGAGGACGTCCGTTTCGAGCACCGAGGCCGGGAGCGGACAGCCCTGGAGGCGCTCCACCGCATCGAGGATGGCATCCAGGCCGGCCCTCGGCCGGACCACGCCCTGCCAGGTGGTGAGCAAGCGTCCGAGGACGCTCGGTTCCACCGGTTCCACGGCGCGGCGCAACTTGGCCAGCGAGCGCTGGCGGAGCGTGGCCAGCACCGCCGCGTCGCACCACTCGCGCTGCGTCCCCCCGGGGCGAAACGCCCCTTCCACGAGCCACCCCTTGGCAGCGAGTGCGGTGAGCGCGGCGTCAGCGACGGCTCGGTCAAGCCCGAAACGTCTGCCCAGCTGCTCAAGTGTGAAGGGGCCGTGGGTGCGCGCGTAGCGAGCCACCAGCTCCAGGAGCGGCTCGCGTACCGGGATGAGGAGTGCCTCCGGAAGCCCGGCCGGAAGGGTGATACCGAGCGCATCGCGAAAACGGACTGCGTCCTCCACCGCCACGTAGTGCGTCCCACCGAGGAACTCGAGGGGCACCACCCGACGGGCGTGCTCCAGCGCGCCGATGGAGTTGGCCACGTCTTCTGAGGCGCACCGCTCGGAGAGCTCGGCCAAGGTGAGGTCGCCGACGCGCAACAGGAGGTCGTGAACGGCGTCAGCGTGGCGGGCCCGAGTGCGCGGGTCCGTCCGCTGCAGCTCCGCCTCCACCTGCCCGAGGACGTCAGCGTCGAGCAACTCTCGCAGCTCCGCATCACCGAGCAGCTCACGCAGCTGGGCCTGGTCGACGGTGAGGGCCTGAGCCCGGCGTTCGGCCAGCGGCGCATCCCCGTCGTAGATGAAGTTGGCGACGAAGCCGAAGAGCAGCGATGCGGCAAAGGGCGAGGGCGTTGGCGTGTCCACACTCCGGACGGAAACCCGCCGCTCGTCCACCGCCTGAAGCGTCGCCACCAGGGCGGACATGTCGAAGACGTCCCGGAGGCATTCCCGGTACGTCTCGAGCAGCATCGGGAATCCGCCAAAGCGCGAGGCGACGGCCAGCAGGTCCGAGGCCCGCTTTCTCTGCACCCAGAGCGGCATGCGCGCGCCTGCGCGTCGCCGGGGAAGGAGGAGCGAACGGCCGGCCACCTCTCGGAAGCGCGCGGCGAAGAGGGAGGTACCACCAAGCTCGCCAAGCACCAGGGCCTCCACCTCGTCCGCGTGCGGCAGCAGGAGCGAGGCGTCCGGTGGGGCCTCGGACTCCGGGAACCGCACCACAATCCCGTCGTTGGTCCAGGTGGTCTCGACCTCGACGCCCGTCTCTTTGCGCACCTTGGCAGCAATCGCCATGGCCCAGGGCGCGTGAATGCGGCCCCCCAGCGGGGACAGGACGCAGATGCGCCAGTCGCCCACCTCGTCCCTGGCCCGCTCGATGAGGAGCGTCGTGTCATCCGGGACGGCCTGGGTGGCCGCCCGCTGGGCCTCGAGGTAACGCAGGAGGTTGTCGGCGGCGCGCGTGTCCAAGTCGTGCTCCTGCTCGAGGCGAAGGAGCGCGACCGCACGGGGAAGGCTGAGGAGCTCGCGCACCAGCGCGCCGATGGCCCGGCCTGTCTCCAGGGGCCTCACCGGCGCATCGCCGCGCCAGAAGGGCATCTTTCCCGGCTGTCCGGGCGCCGGGGAGACGAGCACCCGGTCGTGGGTAATCTCCTCGATGCGCCAGCTGGAAGCGCCGAGCAGAAAAATGTCTCCCTGTTTGCTCTCGAAGACCATCTCCTCGTCCAGCTCCCCGACTCGCGCATGGCCTCTTTCGCCGCCAGCGAGGAAGACGCCATACAACCCTCGGTCCGGGATGGTCCCGCCGTTGGCGATGGCGACGCGCTGGCTTCCCTCCCGCGCGCTCACCGTATTCGCCACCCGGTCCCAGGTGAGGCGCGGGCGGAGGTCGGCAAAAGCCTCCGAGGCGTAGCGGCCGGCGAGCATGTCCAGGACCGCGTCGAACATCGGCCGGGACAGCTCGACGAAGGGAGCCGCCCCCCGCACCCGGGCGTAGAGTACATCCACGTCCCAGGCCTCGAGCGCGGCCATCGCCACCAGTTGCTGGGCCAGCACGTCGAGCGGGTTTCGTGGGTAGCGGATGGCCTCCACCTGCCCGGCATGCATCGCCCGAGTGAGGGCCGCGCACGCCACCAAATCCGCGCGGTACTTGGGAAAGAGGATGCCCGAGCTCGGAGCGTCGATGTGGTGGCCCGCCCGGCCGATGCGCTGAAGTCCCGCCGCCACGGAGGGAGGCGCTTCAATCTGCACCACGAGGTCAATGGCCCCCATGTCGATGCCCAGCTCGAGGGAGCTGGTGGCCACCAGGCCCCGCACACGACCGGACTTGAGCGCATCCTCGATGTCCAGCCGCTGCGCCCGAGCGATGGAGCCGTGGTGGGCGAACACCAGGGTTTCGCCAGCGAGCTCGTTGAGGGCTGCCGCCAGGCGCTCCGCCGTCCGGCGGCTATTGACGAAGAGCAGCGTCGAGGTGTGCTGGCGAATGAGCTCCAGAAGCCGCGGGTGAATGGCACTCCAGATTGAACGCGGGAGCGGCTTCTGGGAGGGCTGCCCGTCCGGGTGGTCCGGAGGACGCAGCTTGGCCATGTCCTCCACGGGCACCTCGATGCGCAGGGACAGGGTCTTGCGGCTTCCGGCGTCGAGGATGGTGACTGGACGCCATTCAGGCGCCTCGGCTTGCTCGCTGGCGAACTCGCTCACGAGCTCGGAGGCGACGACCGCGCCCTCTTCCAGCGGCGGCAGCGGAGCGCTCCTTCGCCGAGGCCCCCGCGTCACCGCCCCGCCCAGGAAGCGGGCCACTTCGTCCAGGGGGCGCTGGGTGGCGGAAAGGCCAATGCGCTGAAGGGGCCGGCCGGTGAGGGCCTCCAGCCGCTCGATGCTCAGCATGAGGTGGGCGCCGCGCTTGGTGGGAACCAGAGCATGAATCTCGTCGAGAATGACGGTGTCCACACTGCGCAGCGCTTCTCGGGCCCCGGAGGTGAGGAGGAGGTAGAGGGACTCGGGAGTGGTGATGAGGATGTCGGCCGGCTCGCGGCGGAAGCGCGCTCGCGCCGCCGTGGGGGTGTCGCCGGTGCGCACCGCGACCGCGGGAAGCGTGTGGGTGTCGCCGCGACCGGCCGCGATGTTGGCGATTCCGGCCAACGGGACGCGCAGGTTTCGCTCCACGTCCACAGCCAGGGCCTTGAGGGGCGAGATGTAAACAACGCGACAACGCTCGGCCCGGGGGGGGAGCGGAGAGAACATCAACCGGTCGATGCAAGTGAGGAAGGCGGCGAGTGTTTTCCCGCTGCCCGTGGGAGCGAGTAGGAGGGCCGAGTCGCGACGGGCAAGCACCGGCCAGCCGAGCGTCTGCGCAGCGGTGGGCGCAGTAAACGAGGCCCGGAACCAGTCCCGGACGGCGGGCTGGAAATGGGCGAGGGATTCGAGGGGGGTGTTCATGGCCGAGGAAAGCAAGGTAATGCCCGGGATGGACGCCGCGCTTCAAGTCAGAGACGCAGGCACCAGGCACTCCGGGCCCTCGTGCGCGGCAACGTTGACGTAGCTCGACACCGGACGGGCGCAGAATGGGGGCTCGAGCCCCGCCAACTCCTCTTGCCAGTGCTCGAGCGGTACGGCGCCCGGCGCCAGCCACACCTCGTAAAGCCGCTTGGGGAGAACCACCGGCATCCGGTCATGGACGCTTGCCATGGCACCCGCCGCAGGCTCCGTCAGCAGCACGCAGGAGTACACCGAATCTCCTGTCGACTTGTCACGCCAGCTGTCCCACAGCCCAGCGAAGGCGAAGGGCGCGCTCCCGGGAAGCTCGAAGAAAAAGGGCTGCTTGCGCGCGCCGTCGCGCTTCCACTCGTAGAAGCCATCGGCCAGCACCAGGCAACGCTTCTTCTCCCCGCTGGCGAAGGCCCGGCGCTGACCCAACGTCTCGATGCGAGCGTTGATGAGGCGGTCGCCGGCCCGAAGGTCCTTCGCCCACCACGGGACGAGGCCCCATCGGAAGGCCTGAAGGGTGCGCGGCGCCTGGTTGGAAACAACCGGCACCGGCTGCCGGGGGGCGATGTTGAAGCGTGGGGGAAGCGAGCTGGCCAGGGCCGCCTCCTCGCCGGCGAGGCCGAAGGCCTCGATGAGCTCGGCCGGGGTGAGGCGAGTGGTGAAACGGCCGCACATGGGAATGCCGTTGCTAACACGCTCGGCGGACGAAGCCCGCGCTCTCCGGGCTCGGCCACCACGGCCTCTGAAGTGGCCTGACGACCAGGCTTGGAGGGGCAGCTTCCCCAGGCGACGGAGGCTCTCGCTACTGCTCGCCGGATGCCGCGGCACAGCTGGCGGCGTCGTAGCTCGTCTCGTCGAGCCCTGTTTCCTGCAGCTCCCAGGCAGCGAACGGCGCCCAGCCGCAATGGTTCTCGCTGTCCGGCCCGAGCCTCACGTGTTCCAGCTCGTGGACGAAGAGGCGGAGTTGTCCACCCTGTCCTTCGACTTGCATCAGGCGTTGGCCGAAGTACGTCATCCCTCCGTGGTTACCGCCGATGCTCCCGGCCGGGACAATCTCCAACATCCATCCGGAGAGGTCGACCAACCGCCAAGTGAGGTAGTCCTGCGCCCGCGCCGACACCTCCGGCGCGAAACTGGCGCAACTCTGTCCGGGGGAACTCGACGCCACGGGCAGCATTCCCACCGGAGTGGCGACCGAGCAGGTGTCCTCTGGCGAGGACGTGCCGCAAGCCAGGCCCAGCGTGGCCAGCGCCAGGAGGAGAAGACTGCGCATGTCAGAAGCCTCTACGCCTGGGGGGGGTGGCGGAAGTCCACGGGGATACCGTCGCGCTCGACCAGCGACTCCATGCGGCGTAGCCCGGCCAGGGCGCGCGAGACGACGGTGAAGGTGTTTCCCGCCTCCTCCACCTCGGTGTGGGTGGCCTCGAACTCGAGCTCGGCACAGCGCTCGGTGAGGGCGTCGACGAGGCCGCGGATGGCCCGGAAGGCGTCCTTGAGGACGGCCACCCGGTCGTCCGAGGCACCAGCCACGGTGGAAGGTTTGACCCGCTCGCCGACGTGGAGCGGCAGGGGAAGGCGAGAGAGGACGCGGTCGAACTGGTTCCAGCGCTCGACAAGCAGGTGGGCGAGCTCCCGCACCTCGACGGCCGTAACGGGGCGCTTGAGCAGCACCACCTGGTCCCGGTGACCGAGGGCCATGGCCCTGGCCTCCCAGTCCTCGTCGTTTGCCGGCACGACGAGCACCACTTGGAGGCGAGGGTCCTCGGAAAGGAGGCGGTCGGCGTGGTCGAGAACGCTGTCCTCGACACCGGAGACGTTGAGGAAGGCCACCGCGGGAGCCTCGCCGGTGGCGCGCATGCGGCGGATCTCGTTCAGCCCGTCGACGTCCCCGCCGACAAACCAAACCTCGAAGGGGCCCGTCGGCGGCGGAGGCACCGGGGCAGGCGCGAGGTCGTCCCGGAGAAGCATCGTCTCAGCGGCACCGCCCGGCACCAGCATCTCGAGCAGGTCGAGAAAGAAGTCTTGCTCAGCTCCGATGAGGACAACGCGATTGTTCACACCCCGTTGAATTGCAAGGGCCGAACCGCCGCCAAGTGACTGAAACGAAAGGCCTCTCCTCCTAGAGGAGGGGGGTGCATCCCCTCCTCGTAGTCAGAGGCGACCCCCCCTGGCAGACATGCCTCAGGACTCGTCCCGCTGAGGTAGGCCCTGGGGGCGTGCTGCGTTACATCCTACTGAGCGCCAGTGCCCGGTCCCGATGAGTCTCAAGAGTGGGCAGGAGCATCTTCAAGAAGGTGGCGAGCTGTGGCTCGGCAACTCGCTTCATTGCGCTCTGCACCAGGGCAATCGTTTTGACGTGGCCGTCGACCATCATCTGCAGGAAGACAGCGTCGAACGCCTCATCCTTCAGGCTGGCCAACCGCTTCATCCCGTCGTCGTCTTTCGCCGGAGCCAGGGTCACGTTCCGCTTCGCGGCCAGGGCGATGACGGTCTCGTCAGCACTGCTGTGGTCCTTCACCAGGTCCGCACCGAACTGCCTTACGGCCCCCGACGAGCTGTGGGTGAGCGCCAACTGGCCCGCCGCAATCTCCATCTGGTTCACTCCGTGAAGGCTGACCAGCACCTGCCCGCCAAAGGTGTTGTCCGGCGTGCCCTCGCGTTGAGCGATGGCCAAACAGGGGACAAGCAAGAGAGCTACGGACAACAGTTGATTGATTCGAGCGTCCATGAAGCGCCTCCTTCGATGACTGCAAGGTAGGAGAGCTAAGGACGATTTTCTCTCCTGGCAAGGACCCTGGAGCGCGAATTCGAGGCGGCTGACGCGTGCTGCGCTCAGCCGCGACGCCACTTCTGCTCTGCTTCATTCCAGGCGGCGAGCGGCTGCAAGTCGGGCACCCAGGCCAGCCCTGACTTCCCATCCGAGGACACGGCCTCGGAGGTGACCAGCACATCGAGTAGGGCCGGCCGACGGGCGAGGGCACGGTCGATGGCGGAAGGAAGGTCTTCTGCCCGCTCGACGCGCTCGGCGTGCATCCCGAAAGCGCGCGCCAGCGCGGCGTGGTCGGAGTGCTGCAAGCGCGTGCCGACGACGCGCCCATACGTCGTCGACTGATCGTGCACTTCGATTTGCCAGGCACCGTTGTTGGCCACCACGAAGAGGGCCGGAGCACGGTGGCGCACGGCGGTGTCCAGCTCGATGGCGTTGAAGCCGAATGACCCATCCCCGGTCGCGACCAGCACCGTCCTGGTGGGGAAGGCGAGGCTTGCCGCGATGCCGAACGGCACCCCCACGCCGATGCAGCCGAATGGTCCAGGATCCAAATAGGTGTTCGCCGAGAGACCCACGCGAGCGAAACTGAGAAAATCGCCACCGTCGGCGACCACGATGGCGTCGGGCGGAAGCTTCGCCTGGAGGGAAGCGAGCAATCGGTTCGGGTGCATTCGTCCGTCGGCACCCGCCGGCGTCGCGCCCATGCTCTCGCGCAGTTTGGAGACGCGTTCCAGATGGCGTGCGCGCAAGCCCTTCGCCCAAACGAGGTCAATGGCGGGACGTCGCGCCCCGGCTTCCTCGACCATCGCCGCGAGCGCCGCGGCGGGGGTGGCAAACACCTCGGCCGCTCCGCGCCTGTTGTCGCGCAACTCCGATGCCACGTCGGCAATCCGCAGGAACTGGGCACCTCCGAACACAGCCGGGGAGCCGAAGGCGAGCTGGAAGTCGAGGCGCCGCCCGATGGTTACCACCACATCGGCTTCGCTCATCACCGAGCCGCGCATGGCCGCTATCACCGAGGGGTGCTCATCGGGGACCAGGCCGCGGCTCTCGCCGGTGTCTAGGTAGACGGCGCCGACCCGGTCAAGAAGGTGTTTCAGCTCGGCTCCGGCACCTCGCGCGCCGCGACCGCTGATGACCAGGGGTTTGCGAGCCGACCAGAGCAAGTCAACCGCGGCACGGACCGCACCGGGGTCCGGCATGAGCGACGCGCGAGCTTTCGGCCGGAAATGCTCTTCGAGTTGCACCGGCACGGGCACTTCGGCGCGGAGGGTATCGGTGGGAAAGTCGAGGTATACCGGACCCGGCTCTCCCCCCTGGCCGAAGGCGCGCGCCACCGCCTCATCGAGCTCCTGCAGAACCAGCGCGGGCTCGCGCACGGTGCGCGCGTAGCGCGTGATTGACCGCAACAAATCGGTATGCACCATGTCCTGCAAGCCCCCACGGTTCTCCTGGGCTCGAGGCACGACACCCGACAACACCAGCACCGGAGCGCGCGAGACGTGGGCGTTGGCGATTCCGGTCATGGCATTGGTGACGCCAGGCCCAGCGGTCACCAGCGCCACTCCTAGACCGCCGGTCAATTCGGCGTGTGCATGGGCCATGTGGACTGCTGCCCGCTCATCGCGCACGTCGACGATGCGGATGCCCTCTGCGTCTACGCGCATCCAGATTGGCATAATGTGGCCGCCACAGAGCGCAAAGATGCGATCGACACCGCGGGCCTTGAGAAAGCGAGCAACCACTCCGGCGGCGGAACTGGCGGACGGGATCGGTGGGGCCATGCGCTGTGCTCCTGCGTCGAATTATTTCCGGCGGCCGGTGAAGCCAGTGCCTGCCGCACTCCGTCCCGGTCCGCGGGGGGCCATGGGAATCGACTCCACAATGCGCTCCGCGGCATCCCTGACATGGACCAGCGACTGGCGCGCGGCCTCGCCCCCATCCCGCTCAGCGATGGATTCGAAGATGCCCTGATGTTCGTCCCAGATTTGGCCCCGGATCGCGACCTGCCGAAGCACCTCGCCCATCCCCCGCCGCAGGTGGCACCAGTACAGTCCCATCGTCTCGGCCAGGAGTGGATTGCCCGCCAGCTGATAAATCCAGGCGTGAAAGTGCACGTCGGCCAGGATGACTCGCTCGATGACCCGGGCCCGGGCGGCCCGGCGCCCGGCGGAGAGGAGCCGGCGCCCCACGGCGCTGTCTTCCTTGGTGCAATGCTGGGCGGCAAGGCGGGCAGCCATGGGATCGAGCGCTTCCCGAAGATGGTAGATGGCGCTGAAGAATTCGCGCTCGACGGGCGGGACGATGAGCTTGCGTCGTCCGCTGTCGCGCAAGAAGCCCTGGCTCTTGAGGATGGAGACCGCCTGCCCCACGGGTTGGCGGGAGACGTGCAGCCGGTCGGCGAGCTGATCCTGCTTGAGCCGCGTGCCGGGCGGCAGCCGTCCGTCGCAGATCGCTGCCAGGATGGCATCGTACGCGCGGGTGATGAGGGTTGGCCCCAGGGTCAAGCGATCCATGGCCACATTCCGATGCGGGCGGTCTAGCAGGAGCAGATGGTCGAAGCTCGTTGCGTTGCGTCGTGACATTCAAGTTCCGTTTAGCGCATACGGAATACGCTAATCCCCCCCTGTCCTGCAGGCTTCGCCGCGAGGGGGCTGCGGCGCTGCGCGGAGACCAGAATGAGCGAAAACATTCGAGTGCTGCTGGCCAAGGTCGGCCTCGACGGTCACGACCGAGGCGTCAAAGTCGTGGCCCGCTGCCTGCGAGACGCGGGGATGGACGTCATCTACACCGGCCTCCACCGTTCGCCCGAGGAAGTGGTCGATGCCGCGGTCCAGGAGGATGTCGACGTCCTCGGTGTGAGCCTGCTCTCCGGGGCGCACATGACGATTTTCCCCCGCATCATGAAGCGCCTCAAGGAGCGTGGCGTGGACGACATGCTCCTCCTCGGCGGCGGAGTCATTCCCGACGACGACGTCGTCGCGCTTAAGAAGATGGGGGTCGCAGAAATCCTGCTTCAAGACACGCCGCCCGAGGCCATCGTGGAGACAGTGCGAAAGCTGGTCCGTGAGCGCGGCGCGCGATAGCGAGGAGGCACGTCATGCTTGAGATGGAATCGTGGTCCTGGCCCCCCCGCTACGACGAAAGCTACAAGCCGCCTGCAGAGAGCCGCTATTGGTTCCCCCGGCGCGAGACGATGCCGCAGTCGGAACGCGACCGCGCCATTGTGCAGCGGCTAGGCGAAGTGTGCCGCTACGCTTACGAGAAGTCGGTTTTTTACCGCACCAAGTGGGACGAAGCCGGCTTCCATCCAGACCAGGTGAGGTCGCTGGAGGACTTCGAGCAAAAGTGCCCGGTCATCGCCAAGGCGGACCTGCGCATGGCGCAGGAGCGGCACCCTCCCTTCGGCGACTACCTCTGCATCCCGGACTCGGAGGTTTTTCACATTCACGGTACCTCCGGAACAACCGGCAGACCCACCGCCTTTGGCATCAGTGCAGCCGACTGGAAGAACATCGCGAACGCCCACGCGCGCATCATGTGGGGTTTCGGCATCCGGCCGGGCGACACGGTGTTCCTGGCCGCCATCCTCAGCCTCTACATGGGAAGCTGGGGAGCGCTCTCGGGCGCGGAGCGGATGGGCTGCAAGGCCTTCCCTTTCGGCGCCGGGGCGCCAGGAATGACTTCGCGGGCCGTCCAATGGCTCAGTCAAATGAAGCCAGAGGCGCTCTACGGAACGCCCTCCTACGCGCTCTTTGTCGCGGAGACGGCGCGCAAGGAGGGCGTCGACCCGGCAGACTTCGGGATCAAGTACCTCTTCTTCTCCGGGGAGCCCGGCGCATCGGTGCCGGGTGTGCGGGACCGCATCGAGGAAGCCTTCAAGGGCAAGGTCTTCGACTGTGGCTCCATGGCGGAGGTGACGCCGTTCATGAACGTGGCCGGCTCTGCCCAGACCAACGGCATGCTGTGTTGGCAGGACATCGTCTACACCGAGGTGTGCGACCCGAAGACTTTCCACCGTGTTCCCTATGGCGAGCGCGGGACGCCCGTTTACACGCACCTCGAGCGCACTTCGCAGCCGATGATTCGCCTGGTCTCGGGCGACCTGACGCAGTGGACCAACGAGCCGAACCCCTGCGGACGCACCTATCCGCGGCTGCCCAACGGCATCTTTGGTCGCATCGACGACATGTTCACCATCCGAGGCGAAAACGTTTACCCGAGTGAAATCGACGCAGCCCTCAACAAGGTCAAGGGCTACGGCGGCGAGCACCGCATCGTCATCAGTCGCTCCGGGGTCATGGACGAGCTGATGATTCGGGTGGAACCGACTCCGGAGCTGGAGAAAGAGGGGGCGGCAATCCTGGGGAAGTTCAAGGAGACGGTGGCCAAGAATATCCACACCATGCTCGGGCTTCGCGCTGGCGTGGAGGTGGTCGCCGCGGGCTCCTACCCGCGCACCGACTTCAAAGCGCGCCGAGTGATCGACGATCGCGATGTCTTCCGCGAAATGAACCAGAAGCTGGCTGCGGAGCGCAGCCAGTGAGCAGGTTCGTGGCCTCGAGCGATCTCCTACCACGGGTAGTCAAGGGTGAAATCGCGGCGGTGGCGAGGCTCCTGAGCCGGGCGGAAGCGGCGGACCCGGAGTGCCGGGAAACGCTCGGGCGGGCCTACGCCCTCGCCGGCAAAGCGCATGTCGTGGGCATCACCGGCGTCCCAGGAAGCGGCAAGTCGACGTTGGTTTCCGTGCTGGCCGCCCGCTTGCGTCAGGCCGGCCACAAGGTGGGCATCATCGCCATCGATCCCTCGAGCCCCTACTCGGGCGGTTCGATCATGGGTGACCGCATTCGCATGAGCGACCTTGCAGCCGACGAGGGCGTCTTCATCCGCAGCATGGCCACTCGCGGCGCCCTGGGAGGCATGGCGCGGGCCACGCTGGACGCGGTCGACATTCTCGACGTCGCGGGCTTCCGCTACATCATCATCGAGACGGTGGGGGTCGGGCAGGACGAGGTGGAGATCGTCAACGCTTCGCACACCACCGTGGTCGTCTCCGCGCCAGGCCTCGGGGACGAAATCCAGGCGATCAAAGCTGGCATTCTGGAAATTGCGGACATCCATGTGGTGAGCAAGAGCGACAAGCCTGACGCGTCCCGTACCGTCGCCGACCTCAAGCAGATGCTTGCCCTCGGCTTGACGATGGAGATGGTGAACCGGAAGGACGTCTGGCGCCCGCCGGTCATCTCGACCAGCTCCTTGAAGACCGAGGGCTTCGAGGAGCTGGTCTCCGCACTCGAACGCCACAAGGCGTTCCTCGGCGGCGATGCCGGGCGGGCGCGCCTACGCCGCATCGCCGAATTCCGAATGCTGAAGACGGCGGAGGAGCTTCTGCGTCTTCGCTTCCGCGCCAGCAGCGCGGGGCGCGGCGCCGCTCTGGCCGACCGCCTCGTGGCCCGACACATCACCCCTTATGCCGCCGGAGAGCAGCTGCTCGACGGACTTTCGAAAGAAGCCCAACCATGATCAAGAAGCTCGCGACCCCTGATCTGCAGGCCGAAGTCAGCGACTGGGAGAAGGTCGAGGTCAAGGCGTTCCTCGCCAAGCAGAAGGAAAAGAAAGAGGAGTTCTTCACCTCCGGCGGCTTCCCGGTGAAGCGCACCTACACCCGGCTGGACATCCAGGACGTCCCCGAGGACGAAATTGGCCTACCCGGGCGTTTTCCTTTCACCCGCGGTCCGTATCCAACCATGTACCGCAGCCGCAACTGGACCATGCGGCAGATCGCCGGCTTTGGCACTGGCGAGGACACCAACAAACGCTTCAAGTACCTCATCGCGCAGGGACAGACCGGGCTCTCGGTCGACTTCGATATGCCCACCTTGATGGGCTACGACTCAGACCACGCCATGAGCGAGGGCGAGGTGGGCCGAGAGGGCGTGGCCATCGACACCGTCGCGGACATGGAGGCGCTCTTCGCGGACATCGATCTCGAGAAGATCTCCGTCTCCATGACCATCAATCCGAGCGCTTGGATCTTGCTGGCGATGTACGTGGTGCTCGCGGAGAAGCGCGGCTTCGACCTGAACAAGCTCTCGGGGACCATCCAGGCGGACATCCTCAAGGAGTACATGGCGCAGAAGGAGTATGCCTTTCCAATCGAGCCCTCGGTCCGCATCGTCCGCGACTGCATCACCTATTGTGCGAAAAACATGAAGCGGTACAACCCGATCAACATCTCGGGCTACCACATCTCCGAAGCCGGCTCCTCACCCATCCACGAAGTCGCTTTCCCTCTCTGCAATCTCATCACCTATGTCGACGAGGTCACCAAGACCGGCATCGGCGTCGATGACTTCGCGCCACGGCTGGCTTTCTTCTTCGTTTGCCAGACTGACTTTTTCGAGGAAATCGCCAAGTTCCGCGCGGTCCGTCGGGCCTACGCGAAAATCATGCGCGACCGGTTCGGCGCGAAGAATCCGGAGTCGATGCGCCTTCGCTTCCACTGCCAAACCGCAGCCGCAAGCCTGACCCGACCGCAGTACAAGATCAATGTTGTCCGCACGGCCTTCCAGGCGCTCTCGGCGGTGCTGGGTGGGGCGCAGAGCCTGCACACCAACGGCATGGACGAGGCCTTTGCCATCCCTACCGAGGAGGCGATGAAGATCGCGCTGCGCACTCAGCAGATCATCGCCGAGGAGACGCACGTCACCGACGTGGTCGACCCGCTGGGCGGCTCTTACTTCGTGGAGAGCCTGACCAACGACTACGAAAGAAAAATCTTCGAGATCATCGACGAGGTGGAGAAGCTAGGCGGCACCATCAAGCTCATCAAAGAAGGATGGTTCCAGAAACACATCGCCGACTACGCCTACGACACGGCGGTCCGCAAGGCCAATGGGCAGCGTCCGGTGATCGGCGTCAACGCCTACGTCGAGAAGGACGAGAAGTTCGACGTCGAGATCCACCCGCACGACCCCACCACCGAAAAGCGGCAGATCGATCGACTGCAACGCGTGCGCCGCGAGCGCGACAGCAAGAAGGTCGAAGCGTTGCTCGAGAAGCTGGTCCAGGTAGCGAAGGATCCCACCCAGAACATGATGCCAGTGACCATCGAGTTGGTCCGTGCGGGCGCAAGCATGGGCGACATCATCGAGCGACTGAAGAAGCTCTGGGGCACCTACCGCGAGAACCCTGTTTTCTAACCAACCACCCAGGAGCAAATTGTGGCGACGGTAAATCCGGCGACGAGCAACTCCGTGCTGCAAGATGATCCGGCAGAATCGGCCGAAGCCGCGGCGTACTCCAAGGTGGCTTGGCGACTCCTCCCGTTTCTCTTCCTCTGCTACGTCTGCTCCTACCTGGACCGGGTGAACGTCGGGTTCGCCAAGCTGCAGATGCTGAACGACCTCAAGTTCAGCGAGACGGTTTACGGAGTGGGCGCGGGCATCTTCTTCGTTGGCTACGCCGTCTTAGAAGTGCCGTCCAACCTCATCCTGTTCCGTGTCGGCGCGCGGGTATGGATCGCCCGCATCATGATCACCTGGGGTCTGGTCGCATCCGCGATGATGTTCGTCAAATCGCCCACCTCTTTCTACGTCCTCCGCTTCCTTCTCGGCGCCGCAGAAGCTGGGTTCATTCCCGGAATCCTGCTGTACCTCACGTTCTGGTTTCCGGCGCGGCGACGCGGAAAGGTGATGGCCATCTTCCTCACGGGCATTCCCGTCGCCGGCGTCGTCGGTGGTCCGCTCTCGGGCTGGATCGTGCATCAATTTGGCGGCGTCGGCGGCTTGGCTGGCTGGCAATGGCTCTTCCTGCTCGAGGGGCTGCCCTCGATTATCGCGGGGGTTGTGACGCTCTTCTGGCTCACCGACGGCATCCGCCAGGCGAAGTGGTTGACCGAGGCAGAGAAGCAGATTCTCGAGGCCCACGTGCAGGCAGAAGCGGGCGCGAAGAAACACCACTCGCTGGGCGACGCTTTCAAGGAACCCAAGGTCTGGCTGCTCGCTGTGACGTACGCTTTGTTCCTGATGGGCCTCTACGGCGTCAGCTTCTGGCTGCCGTCGCTCATCAAGGCTAGCGGCGTGAAGGACGTCCTCAACGTCGGACTTCTCACAGCGATTCCTTACTCGGTAGCCACGGTCGCGATGGTCGCCACCAGCTACAGCTCGGACCGGAAGCGCGAGCGCCGGTGGCACCTGACGATCGCGGGCCTGTGCGGCGCCTTGGGGCTGGTGTTGAGCGCCGTCTACGCCAACAACACGGTGCTTGCCATGGGAGCGCTCACGCTGGCCGCAGCGGGAATCTGCACCACCGTCTCCCAGTTCTGGAACTTGCCGGGCGCCTTCCTCGGGGGGGCCGCGGCCGCAGCGGGAATCGCGTTTGTCAACGCTGCAGGAAGCGTCTCTGGCGTCATCGCTCCGCCTCTGGTCGGCTGGGTGAAGGACACGACGGGCAGCACCAACTTGGCAGTCGTCGCCATCGCGGTTTGCGTCTCGCTTGCCAGCCTCTTGGTATTCGCGATTCCGGCACGACTTGTGAATAAGTGAGGGTCGTGGGCACTGTGGGCTGTGCGCAAGGGAGTCGTCCAAAGCGCACAGCGCTTTGGGGTGGGCCATCGCCCACAGTGGTTCGAGTTGACCTCAAGTGGAGCGCCGGACGAGAAGTCGTCGTCCAGCGCGGACAGGAGTCATCGAATGAGCAGCGAAACCAGCAAGGGCCTCCTCGAGAGGGTGCGCGGCATGCGCGATTCCATGATGGAGGACCTGGCGAAAGTGACGCTCGCCTGGACGAGCTCTGACGGTTTTCAGACGATCAACGCCGTCATTTCAAAGCCCACCCTGCTGACGGCTGCAATTTTTCGCAAAGCGACCGAGTCGGCAATGGCGGATGTGCTGGCCAAGCTCAATTTGCCCTCCCGCGAGGACGTACTCGCCCTTTCGCAAAGGCTGACCCGCATCGAGATGGCTCTCGACGACGTCGGCGCGGGGATGGACCAGCTCCGCCGCTCCAGTCAGCAGCAACGCCCGGCCCCGCGGGAACGCGAAAACCACGGCGGTGGGCGTCCGGGCAAGAGCCCTACCGTGAAGGAAGGCTGAGACATGCCTACCAGCGACGCCTCCGTCACCCCGGGCCTGCTGAGTCGGCTCTCAACCATGGCCGCGAACCTGGTGAAGGTCACGACCACCAAGGCGCCCATCGGGCAGACGCCGCGCCAGGCCATCTGGACGCTCAACAAGGCCACTCTCTTTCGCTACACCCCGGTCGTTCCTGCGGAGAAGCGCCATCCCGTTCCGCTGCTTCTCGTCTTCGCGCTAATGAACAAGTCGGCGATTCTCGACCTTCGGCCCGGGAACAGCTTCGTCGAATTCCTGCTGCAGAAGGGGTACGACGTCTATCTGCTCGACTGGGGAACGCCGGGACCCGAGGACGCGCAGCTCGGGCTCGGCGACTACGCGCTCGAGTACATGCCGCGCGCGATCCGCAAGCTCAAGTCCTTTTCCGGCTCGGACCAGTTCAACCTGCTCGGCTGGTGTATCGGCGCGATGCTCTGCACCCTGTATTCGTCGCTCCGGCCTTCCGAAGGCCTGAAGAGCCTCATCCTCCTCACGGCGCCGCTCGACTTCACCGAGCACGACAAGATCTCGCTCGCCAAGATGACGGAGGAACGCTATCTCGACGTCGATCTGGTGCTGCAGGTCTACGGCAACATGCCTGCCGGGCTAATCGACTACGGCGCGAAGATGCTCAAGCCGGTGGAGAACTTCGTCGGTGGCTACACTCGGCTCTTCGACAATCTCGACAACACCAAGGTGGTCGACTCCTGGCATGCGATGAATACCTGGGTGAGCGACGCCATTCCGCTTGCCGGCGCCGCGTACCGGCAGTTCATCGTCGACCTGTACCGCGGGAACAAGCTGGTCAAGGGCACCTTGATCGTGCGTGGCGAGAGAGTGGACCTGAAACAGCTCCGCGCCAGCCTCCTCAACGTCATCGGCGAGGATGACCACATCACACCGCCTTGCCAGTCAGAGAACCTCCTCGACCTGGTGGGCAGCACGGACAAGGAAATCCTTCGACTGCCCGGCGGGCACATCGGTCTGATGGCCGGGAGTGGGGCTTACAAGGTGGCCTGGCCGAAAATTGACGCCTGGCTCTCCCAGCGGTCGTCCTGAGGTTCGGGGAGGTCCTCCGACATGCCTGGCATGGGAGAGATCCTCTTCGAGAAGCAGGGCGGCGTCGCGGTGGCGACACTCAACCGCCCGGACGCCCTCAACGCCGTGAACTTGGGGATGTACCGCGCGTTCGAGCCGCAGCTGACCGACTGGTCCGCTGACCAAAGCGTTGCTGCGCTGCTCTTGCGCGGCGCCGGCCGCGCCTTCTGCGCCGGCGGGGACGTGAGGGCCATCTATGAGGCACGTGGCCGGCCGCTCGTCCGGGGGGAGTACGCCTTCGACATGTTCCGCGAAGAGTACCTCTTCATCCGCCAACTCCACCGTTTCCCCAAGCCGCAAATCGCGCTGGCTCACGGCATCACCTTGGGAGGGGGCGCAGGCCTTTCCATCAATGGAACCTTTCGCGTCGTGACCGAGACGACGGCGATGGCCATGCCGGAGGTGTTCATCGGGTCAATCCCCGACGTCGGTGCAACCCGTTTCCTCAATCGCTGCCCCGGTCGGACCGGGTTGTATCTCGCGCTAACGGGTGGACGCGTGGGTGCAGCCGACGCGCTGTATTGCGGCTTCGCCACTCACTACGTGCCCCAGGAGCGCCTCGGCCAGCTCACCGGCGCCCTGGGCGAGGTCGACTGGCGCCGAGGCGAGCACTCCGCGCAAGCCGCCGCCGTGCTGGATAGCTTCACGAAGCCAGCCCCCCCGGCCATGCTCCCCCTCCGCCAGTCAGCGATCGATCGGTGTTTCGGAAAGAGCTCGGTGGAAGCCATCGTCGCCGCGCTCAGCCAGGAAGCTGCGCCTTGGGCGCAGGAGGCCCTGCTGGCAATGCAGCACGCCTCCCCGCTGAGCTTGAAACTCGCTTTCCGCCAGCTGGGGCACGGAGCCTCAATGGAACTCGAGACAGCGCTGGCGCTCGAGTTTCGTATCATCCTGAACCTCCTGGCCGAGGAGGACTTCTATGAAGGCGTTCGGGCAGTCGTGGTCGACAAGGATAGGAAGCCGCGCTGGAAGTTCTCGTCGCTCGCCGAAGTGAGCGAGGGGGAGGTCGAACGTCATTTCGCCGGTTTGGGTGAGCGGGAGCTGTCCTTCAATTGAAGACTTTCGTCGAGCGGTGACGCAGGAGGTTGACGGATCCGATGCGACTCAAATTGGCAACGCCGGCCTCCTTCCCGTGGAATTCCGAACCCGTCGTTGCCCGGAACGCAACGCGTGGCAACCGGGAGCCGACCACCTGTGGCGTGTTGCAGTCGCGCGCGTCTGGTAAGCCATGATCGATTTCGAGCTAGGGGAAAGCCTGGTCGGCCTGCGTGATCGCGTACGCCACTTCGTCGACTCCGAGGTCATCCCGCGCGAACCGGAGGTGGTGCGCGATGTCGCGGCCCTGGAGCGCGTCCGCCGTGACCTTCAAGCCCGAGCTAAAACGGAGGGGCTGTTCTTGCCCACTGCAGCAAAGGACTTGGGAGGCCTCGGGCTTTCCTGGCGCGAAATCGCCGTGGTCTTGGAAGAGGCCGGACGGAGCCTTCTAGGTCCGCAGGCACTCAACGCTGCGGCACCGGACGAAGGCAACATCCACCTTCTGGCGCAGGTGACCAGCGTGGCGCAGCGCAAGCGTTACCTTTTGCCGCTGGCGGCGGGCGAGGTCCGCTCCTGTTTCGCCATGACCGAGCCCATGCCCGGCGCCGGGTCGGATCCAAAGCTTCTGCGCACCAGGGCGGAACGGCGCGGCGCGGGCTGGGTCCTCGACGGCGAGAAGTGGTTCATCACCGGCTTCGAAGGCGCGGCCTTCGCCATCGTGCTGGCGCGGGCGCCGGAGGGACCGACCATGTTTCTCGTGGACGTGGGCGCGCCAGGGCTCGAACTGCTGCGCCCCATCCCCACGCTCGATCACCTCACCCCCGGCGGCCATTGCCAAATCCGCTTCTCCGGCTGCGAAGTGCCCCACGCGGCCGTGCTGGGCGAGCCGGGCAAGGGATTCGAATACGCACAGCTGCGGCTCGTACCCGCCCGCTTGACCCACTGCATGCGCTGGCTAGGCGTCGCCGTTCGCTCAACGGAAATTGCGTGTCGCTATGCGGTTGAGCGCACCTCGTTCGGCCATACGCTCTCCGAGCACCAGTCGATCCAGAACTTCGTCGCCGACTCGGAGATCGAAATCCATGCCGCGCGGCTGATGGTCTGGCACGCCGCCTGGCTGCTCGACCGGGACGAGCCGGCACGCGACGAGTCTTCGATGGCGAAGGTGTTCGTCGCCGAGACAGTGAACCGGGTGGTGGACCGCGCGGTGCAGACTTGTGGCGCGCTGGGCATTTCGGAGGACACGCAGCTTTCCACTTTCTATCGAGAGGCGCGGCCATTCCGCATTTATGACGGGCCGAGCGAAGTGCACCGCGGCGCCATTGCGCGCCGCGCCCTTCGCAAGAGAACGCTGCCATGACTCTTGAGTATCGCCAACCCTCGCTCCCTGCAGAGTGCGCCATGAGACGACGCATCTATCTCCTCCGCCACGCCGAGGTGAGCTACCTCGGTGCTGGAGGGCGCCCCATCCGGCCGGAGCAGGCCGCGCTGACGCCGAAAGGGGAAGCGCAGGCCAGCGCCCTTGGCCAGTTGTTCGCCAAGGTGCCCTTCGATCGCGCCATTACCAGCGGCCTCCCGCGAACCCTGGAGACGACGCGTCGACTTCTCGAGGGCCGCCACGACGCGCCGGCGGTGGAGAGCTGGCCTGAACTCTCCGAGCTGCGCGGTGGGAAGTTGCGCGATCTCGCGCCTGGGGCATTGGGGGAGGCGTTGCTCGGGGCTTTCCGCGGGGCAGTGCCGGAGTCGACGCGTTTCCTCGGCGGCGAAACTGTTGGGGAGCTGTTCGACCGCGTCCTGCCCGCACTGGAGCGGCTGGTCGGCGATCCCGGCTGGGACTGCGCGCTCTTGGTCTTGCACGGTGCGGTGAACCGCGCGCTACTCAGCTGGGCACTGACCGGTGCACGCACCTTTCTAGGGCACATCGAGCAGTCGCCGGGGTGCATCAACATCCTCGACCTTGGCGAGGATTGGGTGGTGCGCGCGCTCAATTTCCGGCCGGACAATCCACTTTTCCTCGATGGCCGGGAGACGACCATGGAGAAGCTGCATGCCGAATTGCTAGGAGCCACGCCATGACGCCCTCGTTCAGCCTGGAGGGCCGGGTCGCGATCATCACCGGGGCAAGCCGCGGAATCGGCGAGGCCATCGCCCGCGCCTACGTAGCCCAGGGGGCGCGCGTCGTGCTCGCTGCGCGAAAGCTGGAAGGCCTGAAGGCCGTCGCCGATTCGCTCGGAGCCGCGGCGCACGCCATTGCTGCGCACACCGGCAAGGAGGCTGATTGCGCCTCGCTGGTCGCCGAGGCGGTGCGCGTTTTCGGACATGCCGACATCCTGGTCAACAACGCGGGCACCAATCCGTACTTTGGCCCGCTCCTCGCGGCACCCAATGCTGCTTGGGACAAGACCTTCGAGGTGAACTTGAAGGGCTACTTCTGGGCTTCGCGAGAGCTGGCGAAACACCTCGCCGAGCGGGGGGCACCTGGAGTCATCGTGAACATCGCCAGCATCAACGGCCTGAGGGCGGCGCCGCAACAGGGAGTCTACGGAATGACCAAGGCGGCAGTCGTTTCGATGACCAAGACATTGGCTGCAGAGCTCGCGCCGGCTCGCATCCGCGTCAACGCCATTGCGCCCGGACTCATCGAGACGCGCCTCTCCGAAGCCCTCAGCAAGGACGACGAGCTGGCGAAAGAGTGGCAGCGGCGCACACCGCTTGGCCGCATGGGCGCGGCGGATGAAGTTTCTGGCGCTGCGGTTTACCTCGCCTCGGACGCGTCTTCCTATGTGACTGGTGAAGTGCTGAAGGTAGATGGCGGCGTCATGATGAGTTGACGCTTCCGGCCTCATCGCGCGCGAGCGCGCGCAGACTCGGCTGCTCTTCGCCGCCGAGGAACAGCATCGAAGGAGGAAACAATGAGCGAGCGCATCGCGGTCATCACCGGGGGTACCGGCGGGCTGGGGGTCACGATCAGCACCAAGCTTCACGACAGGGGCTACCTCGTGGTCGTCACCCATTCGGCGAACAACACGAAGATTGACGAGACCATCTCCGAGCTCAAGTCGAGGGGTTACAATTTCCGCGCCTTTGGCGTCGATGTCGCGGACTTCGACTCCTGCCGGAGATGCGTAGAGCAAATCCAGAAGGAGGTGGGACCGGTCGACATCCTCATTAACAACGCTGGCATCACCCGGGACATGACGTTCCGGAAGATGGGCAAGGTGGACTGGGACGCGGTGATGGACACCAATCTGGACAGCGTCTTCAACATGACCAAGCCAGTGTGTGAGGGCATGGTCGAACGCGGCTGGGGCCGAATCATCAACGTGAGTTCGGTGAACGGATCGAAGGGAGCCTTCGGCCAGACAAACTACGCGGCGGCCAAGGCTGGCATGCACGGGTTCACCAAGGCGCTGGCCCTCGAAGTCGCACGCAAGGGGGTGACGGTGAACACCATCAGCCCGGGGTACATCGGGACCAAGATGGTGACGTCCATCCCCAAGGAGGTGCTGGACACGAAGATTCTTCCGCAAATACCAGTCGGACGGCTCGGGAAGCCCGAGGAGGTAGCCGGTCTCATCATCTACTTGTGCTCGGATGAGGCGGCCTTCGTCACCGGAGCCAACATCGCCATCAATGGCGGGCAACACATGCAGTGACGACGGCGAAGCCGAGCAGACGACCATTTCAGCGTGCAGGTCCTCCCGGGCGCTCGTCCTCCACGGGGTTCCGCAGCACGCCGATGCCAGTGACTTCGACCTCGAACACGTCACCGGCCTTCATCCACACCGGGGGCTTTCGTTTGCTTCCCACGCCCCCAGGGGTCCCTGTCGAGACCACGTCACCGGGGACGAGCTCGGTGAAGGTGGTGATGTAGGCAATGAGCTCGGGGATGTCGAAGATGAGCAGGTCCGTCCCCGAGCGCTGCATCTCCAGGCCATTGAGGCGGCCGATGACGGTGAGCTTCGAGGGGTCCGGAACCTCGTCGGCGGTGACGAGCCACGGTCCGAAGCCACCGGTGGCGACGAAGTTTTTTCCAGGGGTGAATTGGCTGCTGTGCCGCTGCCAGTCGCGCAGCGTCGCGTCCTGGTAGCAGCTGTAGCCGGCGACGAGGGACAGGGCATCTTCCCGCCGAACGTGCCGGCCGCGCTTACCGATGACGACCGCCAGCTCGGCCTCGTAGTCGAACTCGGTCGAGGCCAGGGGCCGTACCAAGGCCTGGCCATGGCCCACCTGGGTGTTGGCGAAGCGAGTAAAGAGCGTCGGGTAGGGGTTCTCGCTCCGGCCTGTCTCGTCGCGGTGAGCGACGTAGTTGATGCCGACGCAGAGGATTTTATCGGGCTCCGGGATGGGGGGGAGCAGCTGCACCGTCTCCAGCGAGGCATCTGGTGGCGCGCCCTGGACCGCCCGGGAGAGCTCGGGGAGCGCGTCGGCAGCCAGCGCCGCCTTCAGGCTCGGGAAGCGGCCGCCGAGCGCCTTGGCCGCATCCACGATGCCTCGGTCGACGAGGACTCCGAAGCTCTCGAGTGAGCCTTTTCGGTAGGTGACGAGCCGCATGTTGGGAGGCCTCCACTTCGAGTGGTGCGAGGAGCCGTTCTGACCTAGAGAACCCCGGGCATGCAATCCTATCCGCCAGGCGACGCGGAGGCGTTCCGGCACCTGGCGCGCACCTGGGCGGCCACCGTCACCGTCGTAACTGCCCGGAGACGGGACGGCGCCGGCACGCGGGAGGCACCCATCCTGGACGGCTTCACCGCCACCGCCTTCTTGACGCTGAGCATTGAGCCACCGCTCATTGCCATCGCCGTGGAGCGAGGCGCGGGCGCCGACGCACTCATCGCCGACGCCGACCACTTCGCAGTCAACTTCCTCTCCGAGGCGCAAGCCGACCACAGCCTGGCCTTCGCCCGGCACTGGGAGCACCGGACCGACACCTGGGAGCGCTTCTCGGCCGACCACGACGCGGCCGGAGTCCCGCTTCTGCACGGGACGGCAGGGGCGTTCTCCGCCCGGGTCCGGGACCGACTCGACGCCGGCGACCACGTGCTCGTCATCGGGGAGGTGACGGCGGTTCACCACGGCGACACGCACCGGACACTGGTCTACCAGCACCGCGGCTATGCCCGCGTGGGCCCACTGGATTAGGCATCCGCTGCCGCGCTGACGTCGGGCTCAGGCGCATTTGAGGGTCATGGAGGCACCCACCCCAGCAACGGCGGAAACGCAAGGAGGGCTGTGGAGCACCCTCAAGGAAGCCGTCCGGGGGTCGCACCGGGATTTCACCACCGGTTCCCTGCCGCTGAGCATCGTCCTGCTCGCCGTGCCGATGGTGCTCGAGCTGGTGATGGAGTCGGTGTTCGCGGTGGTGGACGTCTTCGTCGTCTCGCGCCTCGGACCGGACGCCGTGGCCACCGTCGGGCTCACCGAGTCCTTGCTCATCCTCGTCGAAGCGGTCGCGATTGGGGTGAGCATCGGCGCGATGGCGCTCGTTGCCCGCCGCGTAGGAGAGAAGGAGCCGGAACGGGCCGCGGAAACGGCGGTGCAGGCCATCGGCCTGGCGCTCCTGCTGGCGGCTCCGGTCATGGTCATTGGAATCACCCTCGCCCGGCGACTCCTCGCGCTCATGGGAGCAAGCCCCTGGGTGCTGCAGTACGGCGTTCACTACATGCAAGTGATGATGGCCAGCACGGTGAGCATCACCCTGCTCTTCCTCATCAACGCCATCTTCCGCGGCGCCGGCGATGCGGCGGTGGCGATGCGCGTGTTGTGGCTGGCCAACGGCATCAACTGCGTTCTCGCTCCGTGCCTGGTGTTGGGCCTCGGGCCCTTCCCCCGGCTCGGAGTGGTGGGCGCGGCTGTGGCCACCTCCATCGGGCGCACCAGTGGCGTCGTCTACCAGTTCTGGCGCCTGTCACGTCCCGACGGCCGCATCACGGTCCGCCGCCGCCACTTGCATCTCGAATGGGCAACCATCACTCAGGTGCTGCGCCTGTCAGGGCCGGCGACGGTTCAGATGCTGGTCTTCATGGTGAGCTGGGTAGCAGTGGTCCGCATCCTCTCCAGCTTCGGGAGCAGCGCTCTTGCCGGCTACACCATCGCCATCCGAATTGTCCTCTTCGGCCTCTTGCCCTCCTCGGGCCTGGCCAGCGCAGCGGCCACGCTGGTGGGACAGAACCTGGGGGCTAAAAAGCCGGAGCGTGCCGAGCGCAGCGTCTGGCTTGCCGCCGGCATCAACGCCGGGTTCTTGAGCGTGGTGGGACTGCTTCTGCTCGCCTTCGCGCCCCAGCTCATCCACCTCTTCAGCGCGGACAGCGTGGTGGCCAGCTTCGGCGTGAGCTGCCTGCGCATCGTTTCCCTCGGCTTCGGCTTCTACGGAGTGGGGATGGTGATGTCGCAGGCGCTGAATGGAGCTGGTGACACCCGGACACCCACCCTCATCAATTTCGGCTGCTTCTGGGTGCTCGAGCTCCCGCTCGCCTGGGGCCTTTCGCATGGCCTCGGGCTGGGTCCCCGCGGAGCATTTATCGCCCTGTTGGCGGCCTTCTGCATGGTCGCGGTGACGGGCACCCTGGTGTTTCGCACGGGCCGCTGGAAGCACCGGTTGGTATAGCGGCCAAAAAAAACACCCGCCTGCCCGATGGCCAGACACTGCGCCTCCAGCCATCAGGCGGCGGGTGCACAGACTTTGCGCCGCCTCCGAAGCCGCGGAACCTCTGGTTACGCCGCGCCCGGAGAGATGGCGCCTTGATTGTGGTTGTTCAAGGCATCACCTCCTTCGCCCCGTAGGGCGGAGGGAATCCTGACAGCCGGGTCGTCGGCCCGCAAAGAAAAACGCCGGACCGGGCCTCCCAGGCTGCACCCCACGGCCTTTGCACCCATAAGCCCCGGGAAACGTTGCTTTCCCCCCTGAAGGCCTCCCCTTCGCCTCAGGGCTGCGCGGCGGCGAGTGTCCGGATGGCCTCGGTGATGTCGCCGAGCTGCGGAACCGAGGCCAGCTCGAGCGCGTCTGCCAGTCCAATGCCGGGGATGAATTTCCCGGCCAGGAGTCGCGGTGCTGCCTCCAGCTGGTAGAACAGGTCTTCGACTGTCCGTCGCAGGAGGTGCTCACCGAAGTTGGTGACTTCGGTGTCCTCGTTGACGAAGAGCACCTTGCCCGTCTTCTCCACCGAGGCGCGGATGGCCTCCCAGTCGTATGGCCAGAGCGACCGGAGGTCGATGACCTCGGCGTGGATGCCCGCCTCGGCGAGCTCCGCCGCTGCCCGGACGCAGAGGGGAAGCGTCCGGCCGTAGCTGACGACACTCAGCGCGTCGCCCTCGCGCACCACCTTCGCCTTGCCGATGGGCACTGCGTAGGGCTGCAGCGCGGGCCATTCCGGCTTCCACTTCGAGCGGTCCCCCAGCGGGGCGTCTATCATCTTGGAAAGTGTCCGTTCGTCCGTCGGCTCGCCGGGAATGGGCTCCTCTCCCTTGACGCGCAAGAGCGCCTTGGGCTCGAGGAACATGACCGGGTTCTCGTCCTGACAGGCCGAGACCATCAGCCCGTAGGCGTCCAGCGGTGTGCTGGGCATCACAATCTTCCAGCCCGGGATGTGGGTGGCCGTCGCGTCAAAGCTGTGCGAATGGTAGACGCTGCCGCGGATGCCGCTCCCCACCGGCGTCTTCACCACCATCGGCAGATTCCAGTCCCCGTCGGTGGTCCAGCAGGTGTTGCCGGCCATCTTCAACAGGTCGATGGTGTTGTAGATGTAGTCGCAGAACTGGATTTCGGCCACTGGCCGCTGGCCGGCCATCGCTAGCCCCATGGCGACGCCGATGATGCCACGCTCGTCGAGGGGGCTGTTCCACGCCGTCTTCAACCCTTGGGTGACAGTGAAGACGCCGCCCAGGGGCGGCCCTACGTCCTCGCCGAAGATGTCGGTTACACCGAGGTGCTCCTCGGCGTAGTGCAGCGCCATCCGGATGGCCTGGGCCATGTTGGCCATGCTCAGGGCTTCTCCTTGTAGACGTTGCGCCAGATGCTTTCCGGCCCAGGCAGTGGCTCGTCGCGCACCTGCCGGGCCAGCTCCCCAATCTCCTTCGTCCAGCGCTCGCGGACTTGGTCCATCGCCGCGCGCGAGAGGATGCCCTTCTTCTCGAGAAGCTCCTCGAAGCTGGCGATGCAATCCACCTCTCCCGGGACGAAATTGGCGCCCGAGGCACTGGAGTGTCCGTAGAGCCGACTCACCATCGCCTCGAGGACAAATGGCTTTCGTTCGCTGCGGACGTAGGCAAACGCGTCCTGGAGGGCGAGGTAGCTGCTCACCGCGTCATTGCCGTCCACGCTGGCAGTTCGCATCCCGAAGGCCTTGCCGCGGTCGGCGATGCTCTTCGGGCCCTGCTGCGTCGAGGCGGCAGTGGAAATGCCCCATTGGTTGTGGGTGACGATGATGAGGATGGGCAGCTCGTTCCCGGGGCGGCTGCTCCAGACGAGGCAGCTCGCAAAATCCCCTTCCGCCGTCCCCGCGTCGCCGCCGGTGACGATGGTGATGCCGTCACCCCCGAAGCGCTTCTGCGCCATGGCGGTCCCGGGGGCAATGACGTACTGCACCTCGATGGGCGAGGTGATGGGAGCGATGTTCCAGGCACGCTTGGTGAAGTGGCCGGCGAAGTTGCGGCCACCGGAGTAGGGGTCGCTGGCGGTATTCTTCATCTGCCGCAGGGCGCCGAGAGGCTCCTCGCCGAGCGCTAGAAGCGTGCCCGCCTGGCGGTAGTGGCCGTGCAGGTAGTCGAACGCCGGACCCTGGCCCTTCTTCATCAGGAGGCCCAAGGGGACGCTGAAAGCCTCCTCGCCCGGGCCGCCAATCCAGAAATACCCGTGCCCGGCCTTGTACATCTGGATGAGGCGTTCCTCGAGGACGCGGGCCTTCACCATCAGCGCGTGCATGCGCACCAGAAGCTCGCGGTCCAGACTGAGGGCCCCGGCTTCGGCCCGGACGAGTTGGGGACGGGGGCGATTGGGGCCTCGCTCGCTCATAGGCCTCCTCTACCAGAGTTCCAGGGAATTTCACTCGACGCGGCGCACCGCACTGCCGCTACAGTCCCCTTCACCCATGGTTCCCCCCTTGCTCGAGGCCGTCCGGACGAGAATCCGGGACGTCCCGGACTTCCCCAAACCGGGCATCGTCTTCAAGGACCTGACGCCGGTGCTGGCCGACGCCACCCTGTTTCACGGCGTCATCACCGCGCTGGCGGCGCGGGTGGCGACCCTGGACGTGCAGCGGGTGGTGGGCATCGAGGCCCGCGGCTTCATCTTCGGCGCCGCCTTGGCCTACACGCTGCGCCGGGGCTTCATTCCCGTGCGCAAGCCCTCCAAGCTTCCCCGGGCCACGCACCGGGAAAAGTATGGTTTGGAGTACGGGCAGGACATGCTCGAGTTGCACATCGACGCCATCGCCGAAGGAGAGCGGGTGCTGGTGGTGGATGATGTGCTCGCCACCGGCGGGACCGCTCTGGCGACCAAGAACCTCGTCGAGCGCGCCGGAGGCACCGTGGCCGCCTTCGCCTTTCTCGTCGAGCTCGGCTTTCTCAAGGGCGCCGAGAAGCTGGGCTCGACGCCGGTGTGCGCACTCATTCGCTACGACTGATGGACAACCAACATGACCGACACTTTTCGCGCGCTGTACGCAGAGCAAGTCGATGGACGTCCCCGGGTGAGTCTGATGTCGCTCGGCGCCGACGTGCTGCCCCCAGGAGAGGTGACGCTCGACGTCGCCTACAGCTCGCTCAACTACAAGGACGGGCTGGCGCTCACCGGGAAGGGGAAGATTCTCCGGAAGCTGCCCATCGTCCCCGGCATCGACGTCGCCGGGACGGTGAGGGCGTCAACCTCGCCAGCCTTCAAGCCGGGCGAGGCGGTGTTTGCCACCGGCTGGAACCTCGGCGAGTCCCTGTGGGGCGGGTACACGCAGAGGACGCGGGTCCAGGCAGCCCACCTCCAGCACCTGCCCAAGGGACTGGACTTGAAGCAAGTCATGGCCTTCGGGACGGCGGGCTTCACGGCCATGCTGTGTGTCGAGGCGCTGGAGAGGGCCGGCTCGCTCAAGAGCGGGCGGGAGGTGGTGGTCACCGGCGCCGGCGGCGGCGTCGGCTCGGTCGCCGTCGCGCTCCTTTCGGCCCTGGGACAGAAGGTGGTCGCGTCCACCGGGCGTGCTGAGCTCTGCGACTGGCTCCTGTCGCTGGGGGCCACCAGCCTCATCGACCGCGCCGAGCTCGCCCAGAAGGGGCCGCCCCTGGCTGGCGAACGCTGGGGCGCGGGCGTGGACAGCGTCGGCGGCCAGACGCTGGTCACCGTGCTGAGCCAAACCGCGTACCACGGCGCAGTGGCTGCGTGCGGGCTGGCCGGAGGTGCGGACCTCCCCGGCACCGTCTTCCCCTTCATCCTCCGCGCCGTCCAGCTCCTCGGCGTGGAGTCCGTCACCGTGCCCACCAGCGAGCGGGACCGCGTCTGGAAGCGGATGGTGGAGCTCTACCCCAAGGACAAGCTCGATGGCTGCACCAGCGTCGTGCCCATGTCCCGACTGCTCGAGGTGGCACCGGACATCGTTGCCGGAAAGACGCGCGGCCGGGTGGTGGTGGACGTCAACGCCTGAGACGGCTCGGAGTTCGCTTTGAAGACTCCCCCGGTCGTCCTCCTCACCCGCCGCCTCACCGAGGCCGTCGAGGAGCGCGTGGAACGAAGCTATCGCGGCCTCTTCAATCCCGAGGACCGACCGCTTTCCGAGGACGACATCGCCGCCCGGAGCACGGAGGCGGAGGCCATTCTTTGCTGCGTCACGGACCGCTTCTCGCGCGCACTCCTCGCTCGGCTGGGCCAAGGGGTGCGGGTGCTGGCGTCGGTTTCGGTGGGGACGGACCACATCGACTTGCAGGCCGCTCAGGAACGCGGCCTGCGTGTCACCAACACCCCGGACGTCGTCACCGAGGCGACGGCAGACATTGCACTCCTGCTTCTGCTCGGCGCCGCCCGGCGCGCCGGCGAGGGCACCGAGCTCGTCCGCAACGGTGCCTGGACGGGATGGGCACCGACGCAGCTCTTGGGCCGGGGCTTCGGCGGCAAGCGGCTGGGAATCGTGGGGATGGGACGCATCGGCCGCGCCTTCGCTGAGCGGGCGCGTCCACTGGGGGTGGAGATTCACTACACCAACCGCACCCGGCTTCCGGAGGGGCTGGAGCAGGGCGCCCACTTCCACGAGACGCTGGAAAGCCTCCTGGCGGTGAGCGCTTTTCTCTCCCTGCATGCGCCGGCCACCGAGGCCACGCGGCGGATGATGAATTCGCGCACGCTGGCGCTGCTCCCCAAGGGCGCCATCCTCGTGAATTCCGCTCGCGGGGACCTCGTCGACGACGAGGCCCTCCTCGCAGCGCTCAAGAGCGGGCACCTCTTTGCTGCCGGGCTCGACGTCTACACCGGCGAGCCGGCACTCCACCCGGGCTACCGGGCACTCCCCAACGTCTTTCTCCTACCCCACCTCGGCACCGCCACCCTGGAGACGCGCACCGCCATGGGCTTTCGCGCGCTGGACAACGTGGACGCCGTCCTGGCTGGCCAGGAACCGCCCGACGCAGTCGCCTAGCGGTGGACTGCGATGTCCTCTGGGGGGACGCTCACTCCACGCGGGCAGCCTGCGCCGGCAGGGGCCGGAGCACCCACACGCCGCTCTCGTCCAGGAGGGGCGAGCCAAAGTCCAGGACGGAGAGCGCCCGGACGAGCGTCACGCCCTGGCGAGCCTTGTCCAGGACGGGGCGGCCGGGCTTCTCGATGATGGCTGGCACCAGCTCCACGCGGGTGGCGACGCCATTCGGGGCGAGGCTCACCTTGAGGACGCCGGTAATGCCCAGCGGCCCGGAGAGGTTGAAGGTGTCCCAGGTAGAGAAGTTGCCGAGCGAGTAGGCGATGAGCCGGCCCTTGTACAGCTCCATCGCCCGCAGCAGGTGGGGGCTACTGCCCAGCACCAAGTCCGCGCCCGCGTCGACGACGGTGTGGGCGAAGGCGCGGACGTCGCCTCGGTTCTCGCCAAGAAAGGTTTCCACGCCCTGGGGAACGCGCGCCGCCCCGACGCCTTCGGCGCCGCCGTGAAAGGAGATGAAGACCAAGTCATGGCGTTTCTTGAGGTCCGCCACCAGCTTGCGCGCCACCACCAAGTCCTGAATCCGGTAGACGTCCGAGCCGAAGGAGAAGCCCACCAGGGCCACCCGACGGCCTCCGACATCCCACGAGGCGATGTCGCCGAGGGGCCCGCTGTGGTGGATGTCGGCCGCATCCAGTGCGGCCATGGTGGATTTCCGCCCCTCGGGCCCGAAGTCCCCGGCGTGGTTGTTGGCGATGCTCATCACGTCGAAGCCCGCACTCCTTAGGCTCTTGGCGAACGACGTCGGGACGCGGAAGGCGTAGCACTTGGTGGATTTCTTCCCGCACTTCTTGCTCTCGCCGTCGTCGGCGAGGACGGTTTCAAGGTTGCCGAAGCGGACGTCCGCCAGGGCAAGCGTTTCCGTCACCCCGGCGAAGACGTCGCGCGCATCATCCGGAGGTAGGACGACGTGCCCGGGGGGCCAGCCCATGCCCAGTTGCACGTCCCCCACTGCAGCCACACTGAGACTCTGTCCTGCGGTGGGTACCTCGTCGCGGGGCGGAAGCGGGCCTGGGTCCGGCAAAGCATCCAGGATGCGCAGCTGACGGACGCGTTCCACGAGCTCCGGGAGGTGCTCGGAGAGCTCCGGGTAATTCGCATCGAGCACGCGAAGCTGCGTCCATGCCTCCAGCGCCGCTTCCTGCCGGCCGCGAACCTGCTCCGACCAGCCCATCTCCCACAGGGCCTGTGTGCACAGTGGGTCCAGGGCCAGGGCCCGCCGGTAGAGAGCGATGGCGTCCGGGGCCCCGCCCTCCCCTTTCTCGCGTTGCAGTGTCCGGCCCTCCTCCACCAGGGCCAGGGCACTGGGGGCGTCCCTCGGCCCACTCGGCCCTGGGGTAGCCGGAGGAGGAAGTGCTGCCGCAGGTGGGCTCTCGTTTCCCGGCGGGACCGCGGGGACCTCCAACTTCACCGTGGCGCAGCCAGCTGCAAGCAGGAGGACGACGGCGGGAACGAGGCGTTGGGTCATCTAGGAAGCCCCATTGTCGCACGGGCTCCGGGCTCGAGTGCATCCCTGCCTGAAGCGCGAGTCGGCGAGGGAGGCGCGTTCCCGGGAAAGCCCAGGGAGCGCTTGGGCGACTCAGCCGCGCTCGTTCAACATCGGGAACGTGCGCTGGTGCCAGACCGGGTACGGCGGCTGGACGTCGCTCGCCGCGTCGAGACTGGCCACCTGGCTGGGGGTGAGGGTCCACCCCACAGCGCCCAGGTTCTCGAGGAGCTGCTTCTCGTCGCGTGCCCCGATGATGATGCTGGCCACCGTTCGGCGCTGGAGGAGCCAGTTGAGCGCCACCTGGGGGATGGTCTTGTGGGTCTCTTTGGCCATCGCGTCGAGCGCGTCGACGATGCGAAACAGCCGCTCCTCTTCGTAATGCGGACCCGTCCCGGCAATGTCGTGCGCGCGGGTCCCTGGCTTGGCCGGTTGACCGCGTCGGATTTTGCCAGTGAGCTTGCCCCAGCCGAGCGGGCTCCAGATGAGCGCGCCGACGCCCTGGTCCAGCCCGAGGGGCAACAGCTCCCACTCGTAGTCGCGGTTGAGCAGCGAGTAGTACACCTGGTGCGCGATGTGGCGGGGGTACCCATACCGGTCCGCCACGGACAGGGACTTCATCAAGTACCACCCGGAGAAGTTGGAACAGCCGACGTAGCGGACCTTGCCTGACCGCACGAGCTGGTCGAGCGTGGCCAACGTCTCATCCACCGGGGTGTTGTAGTCCTGTCCGTGAAGCTGCAGCAGGTCGATGTGGTCGACGCCCAGCCGTTTCAAGGACTTGTCCACCGCGTCCAGAAGGTGCAGGCGCGAGGAGCCGTAGTCGTTGGGGCCACTGCCCGTGGGGAACGTCGTCTTGGTGGAGATGAGGAGCCGGTCGCGCTTGCCCTTGATGGCCTGGCCGAGAATCTCCTCGGCCAGTCCATTCGAATACCCATCCGCGCTGTCGAACATCGAGACCCCATGCTCGAGGCAGATGTCGATGAGCCGCGTCGCACTCTCGGCCCCCGTCGAGCCCCATGCCTTGAAGAAGTCGTTCCCACCCCCGAAGGTGGCGGTGCCGAAGCTGAGCACCGGAACGCGCAAGCCAGAATTCCCGAGTCGTCGAAAGTCCATGTCGCAGTCTCTCCGGTGCCGCTTCGGCTTAGCGCATGCTGGGGTGCAAATAAGAGCCAGCGCGCGGACAAGCAAGCGCTCGACGAAATGCACCGGTGGCTGAATGGGCCAGGCGGCCCGAGAGCCGACTCGCTGCACTTCTTCAGCTGGCGATGAGAACGCTCACCGCTGGAAGTGGCCCCACCTGGAGGGAGACCGACTGTCCGGGGCGCAGCGGCTCGGCGGCGGTCGCCGCCCCGGCCAGGACGAAGCTGCCCTTGGGCAGGGCGCGGCCACGGGCATCGAGCAGCTCGCACAGCTGCACCACCGAGAGCACCGGGTCACCGGAGATGGCGTTCCCCTTGGCCCGCTGCCGGACGGCTCCGTCCACGCTCATGGCCATCTCCACCTCGCCAAGGAAGAGGCCCGTGACCGGCGTCCATCCCTCGGCCAGGACGAAGTGCGAGGACGAGGCGTTGTCTGCCACGACGTCCGGAAGACTGAAGTATTTGAAGTCCCGGTACCGCGAATCCAGAATTTCCAGGGCTGCGCAGACACCGGTGCAGGCAGCGAGGACGTCGGCGCGGCTCGGCCGACCGCGGAGTCCTCCTTCGAAATGAAAAGCAATCTCGGGTTCGATTTTCGGATGCAGCGTCCCCGCCATCCGGAAGGTGCCTCGGACGCGCATGGCCCCGGTGAGGACGCCGTAAATGGGGGCCCCGAGGTCCATTTGCTGCCGCTTCGCTTCTGAGGTCAGGCCCATCTTCAGGCCTACCACTTGCTCGCCATGGCCTTGGCGCAGCGCGATGCCCGCGTCCATGACGAGGTACGCCTGCTCCAGGGTGAGGTCAGGGGTGTCGAGCGTTAGACGCTCCACCTCGTGTCCCTGGAGCCGTGCGTTGTCGAGCCGAAATGCGAGTGCGTGTACGTCCAGGGCCATCCGTCGCCAAGTCCTCGTCTGCCCCAACCCACGGGGGCGCACCTACAATGGCTTGGCGTCGACGTCGGGGGAAGTCCACCCTGGCGGCGCCATGGTAGGACAGAGGCGACGAATGGTGACCGTCCTGAACCACATCGACGGCCGGCAGGTAGAGGCGCGTTCCGGCGCGACGCTGGAGAACTGGGAGCCGGCCACCGGGGCCGTGTCCGGGACCCTGCCCGACTCGGACGCCACCGACGTGGCCGCCGCGGTGGAAGCGGCCCAACGGGCCTTTCCCGGCTGGTCCTCCACCCCGGCGCCGGAACGTTCTCGGGCCCTGCACCGACTCGCCGATGCCCTGCGGGCCCGGGCACCGGAGCTCGGCCGCGCCGAGTCCGTCGACACCGGCAAGCCCCTGTCACTCGCCGCCACGCTGGACATCCCCCGCGCGGTGGCCAATTTCGACTTCTTCGCCGATGCGGCCAGTCAGTTTTCCACTGAGGCCAACGCCATGGAGGGGCGGGCGCTCAACTACACGCTGCGGAACCCACTGGGCGCCGTGGCCTGCATCTCTCCGTGGAACTTGCCGCTCTATCTCCTCTCCTGGAAGGTGGCTCCAGCGCTGGCCGCTGGCAATTGTGTGGTGGCCAAGCCCTCGGAAGTCACCCCGGTGACGGCGGACTGGCTCGGTCGTCTCTCGGTCGAGGCCGGGCTGCCGCCGGGGGTGTTGAACCTGGTCCACGGGCTCGGGCCCAAGGTGGGCGCGGCCTTGACGGCAAACCCCGGAGTCCGGGCCGTCTCCTTCACTGGCAGCACCCGCACCGGCGCGGAGATTGCGCGCACCGCCGGGCCGGCCTTCAAGAAGCTGTCGCTGGAGATGGGCGGGAAGAACCCGACGCTGGTCTTCGCCGACTGCGACTTCGAGGCGGCGTTGGCCGCGACGTTACGCTCTGCCTTCACCAACCAGGGGCAGATTTGCCTCTGCGGCTCGCGCATCCTCGTCGAGAAGTCCCTCTTCGCGCGCTTTCGCGATGCGCTCGTGGAGCGCACCCGTGCCCTCAAGGTGGGAGACCCGCTCGAGCCCGGGACGGACCAAGGGGCGCTGGTGAGCCGGCAGCACCTGGACAAGGTGCTGTCCTGCCTGGAAGTCGCTCGCCAGGAGGGCGGACGCGTCCTGTGCGGAGGAAAGCGCGCCGAGATGGCTGGCCGGTGCCGGGACGGCTGGTTCGTCGAGCCCACCCTGCTGGAGGGCCTCGGGCCGGCGAGCCGCACCAACCAGGATGAGATTTTTGGGCCGGTGGCGACGCTCCAGTCATTCTCCTCCGACGAGGAGGCGCTGGCACTGGCCAACGCCACAGCCTACGGGCTGGCGGCCTCGGTGTGGACGTCCAACCTCACCCGGGCCCACCGTCTCTCGGCCGGGCTGCAGTCCGGGATTGTGTGGGTGAATTGCTGGATGGTCCGGGACTTGCGCACGCCCTTCGGCGGGATGAAGGAGTCAGGCGTGGGGCGCGAGGGCGGCATGGAGTCCATGCGCTTCTTCACCGAGGCCCAGAACGTCTGCATCCAGCTCTGAGGGAGGCGCCCAAATGTCTTCTTCCGTCATCTCCACGCGAGCCGCCGAACCGGTGGGAAGCTTCCCCCACGCCCGACGGGTGGGGAACCTCCTTTTCCTCTCCGGCATTGGCCCAAGGGTCCGGGGCAGCAAGGAGATTCCGGGCGTCGTCCTCGATGCGGAGGGCAACGTCGTCGCCAAGGACATCGTCGCGCAGTGCAAAAGCGTCTTTGCCAACGTCCGTGCCATCCTCGAGGACGCCGGGACGACATGGGACAGGCTGGTGGACGTCACCGTCTTCCTCACCGACATGAAGATGGACTTCGAGGCCTACAACCGGCTCTGGGCGGAGTACTTCTGCGACGCCCAGCCCTGCCGCACCACGGTGGAGGTGACGTGTCTGCCCACCCCCATCGCCATCGAGCTCAAGTGCATCGCCACCATGCCGGAGGACAGGCCATGAGCCGCCTACAGTCATTGAATTTCAAGCGCTGGATTGACGAGCACCGCCATCTGCTGAAACCACCGGTCGGCAACCAGCAGATTTGGTCGGACCGGGAATTCATGGTGACGGTGGTGGGCGGGCCCAACGCCCGCGCCGACTTTCACATCAACCAGGGCGAGGAGTTTTTCTACCAGCTGGAGGGCGACATCACCCTGCGCTGCATCGAAGACGGAAAGCCGGTGGACGTGCCCATTCGCGAGGGCGACATCTTCCTCTTGCCCGGAGGCGTCCCCCACTCACCCCAGCGGCCGGCAGGAACGGTGGGTCTGGTAGTGGAACGCAGACGCCTCCCACACGAGCAGGACGGCTTCGTCTGGTACTGCCAGAAGTGCGGAGAGACGCTGCACCAGGAATTCTTCCATCTGGAGAACCTCGTCACCCAGCTGCCGCCCCTCTTTGACCGCTTCTATGGTAGCGCCGAGGCCTCCACCTGCAAGAAGTGCGGAACGCGGGCCGTCCGGGGCTGATGGCCACCGTCGACGTCCACACCCACCTCTTGCCGCCAGAGCTGCCGCGATGGCGCGAGAAGTTTGGTTATGGCGGCTTCATCCAGCTGCAGCCCTGTGGGCACGGGCGCGCCCGCATGGTGCGCGACGACGGCACGCGCTTCCGCGAGGTGGACAGCAACGTCTGGGACCCGGAGGCACGGCTGGCCGACTGCGACGCGGCGGCCGTCGACGTGCAGGTGCTGTCCACTGTCCCGGTGATGTTTTCCTACTGGGCCAAGCCGGCAGACGGGCTGGAGTTGGCGCGGTACCTCAATGAGCACCTGGCCGGCGTGGTGCATTCGCGCCCCGAGCGCTTCGTCGGCCTGGGCACACTCCCGATGCAGGACCCGGCGCTGGCCATCCCCGAGCTGGAGCGCTGCGTCCGTCAGCTGGGGCTGGCCGGCGTCCAGATTGGAAGCCACGTCAATGACTGGAACCTGAGCGACCCGGCACTCTTCGACGTCTTCGCCGCGGCGGCGGAGCTCGGGGCGGCGGTCTTCGTCCACCCCTGGGACATGATGGGGGAGGCGCGGATGCGCAAGTACTGGCTCCCCTGGCTGGTGGGGATGCCGGCCGAAGTCTCGCTCGCCATCTGCAGCATCCTCTTCGGCGGCGTCCTCGAGCGGCTGCCCACGCTGCGCATCGCCTTCGCCCATGGGGGCGGCGCCTTCCCGGGGACGTTCGGCCGCATCTCCCACGGCTTCGAGGCACGTCCGGACCTCGTCGCCGTGGACAATGCCATTCACCCCCGGCACTACCTGGGGCGCTTCTGGGTGGACAGCCTGGTGCATGACGCAGATGCGCTGAGGAGTATTCTGCGTCTCTTCGGGGAGTCTCGCGTCATGCTGGGCAGCGACTACCCCTTCCCCCTTGGCGAGTCGCCCCCCGGGGCCCTCATCCGCTCGCTGAGCGAGCTGTCTGCCAGAACGCGCGCCGGCCTCCTCGGCGACAACGCCTGGGCGTGGCTCGGCCGAAAGCCGGTGGCCAGATGACGTTCGAGGACTCGGAAGCCTTCGCCCGGGCTCTGGATGCAGCCGACCTGCTGGCGCGCTTCCGGGGCGCCTTCCTCATCCCGGCTGCTCCGGACGGGAGCCCGTGCGTCTACCTGGCCGGAAATTCGCTCGGGCTCCAGCCTCGCAAGGCGCGCGGCTACGTCACCGAGGCGCTCGACGCCTGGGAGAAGCTGGGGGTGGAAGCGCACGTCCAGGGAAGCGCCCCCTGGCTGCCGTACCACGAGCTGCTCACCGCCTCGACGGCGCGGCTGGTGGGCGCCGAGCCTGAGGAGGTGGTGGTGATGAACACCCTCACCGTCAACCTCCACCTGGCCATGGTGAGCTTCTACCGGCCGACAGCCCGGCGCTTCCGCGTGTTGATGGAGGCCGGCGCCTTTCCCTCGGACCGCTATGCCGTCGCCTCGCAGGCACGCTTCCACGGCCATGCGCCCGAGGCCGCCGTGGTGGAAGTCGCCCCTCGCCCAGGGGAGGACACCTTGCGGCCCGAGGACTTGCTGGCCGCCATCGAGCGCGAGGGACCGCGGCTGGCGCTGGTCCTCATCGGCAATGTGAATTACCGCACCGGGCAGGCCTTCGACGTGGCGGCGGTGACGCGCGCCGCGCACGCGGCGGGAGCGCGCGTCGGCTTCGACTTGGCGCACGGCGCCGGAAACGTGCGTTTCCGCCTCCACGACGACGGGCCCGACTTTGCAGTCTGGTGCTCCTACAAATACCTCAACGGGGGCCCGGGCTCGCTCGGTGGCGTCTTCATCCACACCCGTCACCGGGACGGACACGCCCTGCCCCGCTTCGAGGGGTGGTGGGGGCACGACAAGGCGTCGCGCTTCGAGATGCCCGAGAAGTTCGCCTCCCTCCCCGGCGCCGAGGGCTGGCAGCTCTCCAACCCCCCCATCCTCCAGCTCGCTGCCCTGCGGGCGTCGATGGAGCTCTTCGCCGAGGCCGGAATGGGGCCGCTGGAGGAGAAGCGAGAGCTGCTGACCGGCTACCTGGCCTTTCTCCTGGCTGGCCTTCCACGCGGCTCGGCGCGCGTCATTACCCCGTCGGACCCGAAGCAGCGCGGCGCCCAGCTGTCGGTCCGTGTCCGGAAGGATGCCCGGGGCATCGTCCAGCGGCTGGGCCACGCGGGCCTGGTGGTGGACTTCCGCGCGCCCGACATCCTCCGTGCTGCGCCGGTGCCGCTCTACAACTCC
>Ga0302325_10001158_pt1 | contig 68696 bp, 63 predicted proteins | sample Palsa_T0_2_FD_201948 | JGI IMG/M metagenome (GOLD analysis project Ga0302325, IMG submission 201948) | Peat permafrost microbial communities from Stordalen Mire near Abisko, Sweden - Palsa_T0_2 | ecosystem: Environmental > Terrestrial > Soil > Palsa > Peat permafrost | place: Sweden: Abisko...
CGGACAACTGTCACCTCCACGCGCTCACGCCCCACCCACCCACGTCGACGGTCACCAATCAACATCACCACTTGACAACCCCACGCCAGGACAAGTAAGGAGTCGCGAGCAGCCGTCGCTCGGCGTCCGCGGACGTGATCTCGTCGCGGTGTGCGAAGGCGGCCTCGATCGCCTCGACCGCCACATGCACCCGCTCAGCCCGCACCGGCGTCTGCAGCCGGTCAAGCTCGCCTAGCACCATCAGCGCCAGGATCGCCTGCGAGGATGGCGGCTGCGCGTACACGGTCGCGTCGCGAAAGCGCCGTGACAGCGGTGCCCGGCGAACCGTGCGATGCGCGAGCAGGTCGCGGGCCGAAAGCGCGCCGTCCTCTCGGCGGGCGGCATGCTCGATCGCGGCTGCCATCTCACCGGCGTAGAACGCCGCCTGCCCCTCGGCGGCGATCCGCTCCAGAAGCTGCCCGAGCGCCGGCTGGCGCACGACACCCCCGGGTGCGACCGCAGCATGTGGCAGATCCCAGCCGGCGGCCCCGCGGTCAAGCCGCGCCCGCTGGCGCTCAAGCGCCTGACACAGCGATTCACCGGCCGGGAACCCGCTGTGGGCCAGACGTATCGCCGGCGCGAGCACGTCGTGCCATGGCAGGCTCCCGTGGCGCGCGTGAGCATCGGCGAGCGCGGCCACGAGACCGGGAACGGTCGCCGTACCGGCGCCGTCGGCCGGCACGACACCGCCGAACCGGGCGGGTGCGACGCCGTTGCCGTTATACGCCTCCACCCCTCCGCTGCCGTCGCGAACCATGAACAGCGCGTCGCCGCCGAGGCCGCACGCTTCGGGGAGCAGCACGCACAGCGCGCCCGCGGCCGCGACCGCCGCGTCGACCGCGTTACCGCCGGCGCGGAAGACCTCCACACCGGCTCCGGCGGCGAGTGGGTGCCCGCACGCAGCCGCGCCGTGGACGCCGCAGGCGCCGAGACGAGCAAGCGGCGCCGCAGCCTCGGCCCGCGGCGCCACCGGCTTCATCGCGCCGCGGGCTGAGCAGCCTCGGCGTGCGCGACGTCGACGGCCACCCGGAGCCGGCGGACGATCTCGCCGAGCTCCTCGAGCGTCGCCGTCAGCGGCGGGGAGAGCTGGATCGCCCCGCTGAGCGCCCTGACGATCAGGCCCTGGTCGCGGCACAACGTGGCGATCACCTGCGGGAGCATCTGATTGACGGCCAGGTATTCGTCGCGCACCGGCACGGCGGCGAGCAGGCCCGCGCCGCGAATCTCGCCGATTACCGGGCTGTCCGCGAAGCCCTCCTCCACGATCTGCCGGAAGGCAGGCTCGATCTCGGCGACCCGCGCAACCAGCCCTTCGCGCTCGATGATCTCGATGTTGGCGAGGGCGGCCGCACACGCCACCGGATGGCCGGCGTATGTGTACCCGTGGCGGAAGATGTCGGCGTCCTCGGCCTCCCAGAACGGGAACGCCACTCGCGCGGACGCGATTACCGCGCCGAGCGGGAGGTATCCGGACGTCAGACCCTTGGCGCACACGACGAGGTCGGGCTCGACGCCGTAGCGCTCGCATCCGAACCAGCGACCGAGCCGGCCGAAGCCGCAGATGACCTCGTCGGAGATCAGCAGGACATCATGCTTGTGGCAGAGCTCGGCGACCGCCGGCCAGTAGCCGTCGGGCGGCGGCAGAAGCCCGCCGGCACCGATCACGGGCTCACCGATGAACGCGCCGATCGTGTCCGCCGAGCGCTCGAGGGCCTCCCCGAGAGCATCGACCGAATCCCAGTCGACCAGCTCCACATCCGGGATCAGCTCGCCGAATCCTGCGCGGTTGGGCGCGATCCCCGACAGGCTCGTCCCGTAGGCGTTCATGCCGTGATAGGCGTTGCGCCGGGCGAGGATCGTGCGCTTCTCCGGCCTGGCTACAGCCGACCAGTAGCGCCTGACCATCTTGCACGCCGAGTCGACGGCGTCGGAGCCGCCGCCGGGCGTGAGGAACACGCGTGCCCCGGGCATCGGCGCGATCGCCGCGATCCTCTCTGCGAGCTCCAGCGCCGGCTCATTTGCGTAGACGTCAAAGGTCTGGAACGACTCCAGGCGGCCCAGCTGCGCGGTGATCGCGTCCGCGATCTCGCGCCGGCCGTGTCCGACGTTGCAGTACCAGAGCGACGCGGTCGCGTCGAGGTAGGCCTTCCCGTCGCGATCCCACACCGTGGTCCCTTCACCGCGCACGATCACGACCTCGCGACCGCCCGTCTGCTTCATGTTCGCCATTCCGCGCCAGAGAGCTGTCATCGGATCACCCCGTTTTGGAAGCAATCATTACATCCGCGCCGCGCTCGTTTTCCGATTGGACTTGCCTAGTCAGTCGTGGACTAGTAGGTTTCGCGGTGTCCGAACCAACCGGCCAGGGGTTCGGAACCCTGTCAGCGCCGTAGACGTCCAGGCATCCTCCTGTGCGACTGGGAAGGGCGCCGGCAGGACCGCGCGCGACGCCCGCCACTGCTGCATGGACGGTGGCGGGCGCTCGCGGCAGCTAGTCGGATCTCGACCCAGCGCCTCGCTCGTCCGCGGCAGCGGAGTGTCTGAATACCGCTGAATCAACGACCTTGCCGGCGGGATCCACGAGCCAGCGGGAAGTGCCAAGTTCGTCGTTGCGATACATGAAAATCATGCGCCCATCACTGTCTGAGCGCAGTACGGGGTTTGCATGGTGCTCGCGTGCGAACTGACGCTGAGCCTCGGTCAGCAGGCCGAAGTCCGTCACGACCTCAAGCATCCCATCAGGATCGCCTCCTGACAAGACCGCCGCGACCGAGCTGGCCCGCCGGACGCACAGGTACTTCCCGCAGATCGAGGGGGGGCGACGGCTCACGCTCGTCGAGGCGTCGACAAGGCAGCAGCCTTTTGAGGTTGATCGAGAGCGGCTCCATCCACATCCCGGCTGCGCGTGTCACCTCCGCGCAGTCCCTGTTAGCGGAAGATCGGGTTACAAAGCACACAAGCAGCGCATGTCGGCTGCGAAATCCACCAAACGTCCGGTTCTCTACCCGACCGCTAGCCGGTCACAGCCCATGTACCCCAGTCATACACGTCAGGATTGACGCCGACCGAGCTGCCGGCGAGCAGGAATCCGCTGCGGCTCGCGCCGGTGGGGCCGTTGGGCTGGTCGGATCGACGATCTCGAAGCTCGCGTTCATGCTCCCCTCGGCGGTCTGGTACAGACACGTGACCCCGTCGTAAAATTCGCCCGGTCCGCCCGCGGAGCGTTTTCTGCGCCGAGCTGCTGAGCTTCCGTCCGGGTGGGTGATCGCCGCACGCCCCCCAGCGGTAGCTCGCCTCGACTATGCCTCCCGCAGGTGCACGCGCGAGTGGAGCCGAGCGAGCGGCGCCGGCGACCACCAGTTCCACCGCCCGAGGAGCGCCATCAGCGACGGGACGAGCAGCGCCCGGACGATGAATGCATCGATCAGCACGGCGCAGGTCGCACCGACGCCGACCTCCTTCAGGAACACCACCTTCGAGGTCGCAAACGCGCCGATCGCGACCGCCAGCATCAGCGACGCCGCGGTGACCAGCCTCCCGGTCCGCTCGAGCCCGACCGCGACCGCCTCCCGGTCGCTCGCGCCCGCGTCGCGAGCCTCCTTGATCCGCGAGAGCAGGAACACCCCGTAGTCGGTCGAGAGTGCGAACACCACCGCTACCAGCACCAAGAAGTCGGTCTCCTCGATCCCGCCCTGGCTGGTGTATGCGAGCGGGCCGGTGAGTCGTCCGTCCTGGAAGACGAACACAAGGATGCCGGTCGCCGCGGCCGAGGTCAGCAGGTTCATCACGAGGGTCTTGAATGGCAGGATCACCGACCCGGTCATCAGCCAGAGCACGAGCACCGTGACGATGACGAGGATCCCGAGCGCAAGCGGGACGGTGTGCGAGATCGAGCTCCGCAAGTCTGTGAAGTCTGCCGCCGCGCCACCGACGAGCACAGGTCCAGGTGCCGGTGTGGCGCGGACCGCGGCGACCGCTCGCTGTCCGGCGGACGAGATCGCGTCACTCGGGCTCGTCAGACTGATGTACCACGTGTCGGGTCCGACCAGCGCCGGGTCAGACGCGCTTGCGATTCCGGGCAGCATCCGCAGCCGCCCGGCGTAGCGCTCGACCGCGCCGCGTGCGCCCGGCGCAGCCGACACCACCGTCGCGATCGTCTGGCCCCCGTGCAGACCTGGGAAATCGCGCGCCAGCGTGTCCTGCACGACGCGGGCGCTCTGGCTGGTTGGAAGCACGGTGGCGTCGATCCCGCTCCAGCGGACGCTGGGGCTCGGCGAGGCGATGATCACGAGCAGCCCCGCGGTCGCGATCGCGACCAGCCACGGCCGCCGCATCACGAACCTCGCGAGCCGGTACCAGCGGCCTTCGCGGTCTACGGCGACCTTGGTCTTACCGATGCGCGGCCCGAGCAGAACAAGCAGCGATGGGACCATCAGCAGCGCACTCGCCGCCGAGATCAGCGCCACGATCGCGCCGCCGAGCCCCATCGAGACCAGGAACCGCTGCGGAAACACGGTCAGGCTCGCCATCGCCGCAGCGACCGTGAGCGCGCTGAACAGCACGGTCCTGCCCGTCGAGCGCATGACGGTCTCGATCGCCTCGTGCACGTCCGCGCCGCGGCCAAGCTCCTCCCGGAAGCGCCACACCAGAAACAGGCTGTAGTCGACGGCGAGACCAAGACCGACGGCGATCACCAGGTTCAGCGCGAACACGGATAGCGACAGGAACGTGTTCACGACCCGCAGGACGGTGAATGCGCTCAGCACGCTGAGTCCCCCGGCGGCGAGCGGCAGAAACGCCGCGACGCCACGGAAGATCAACAGGGCGAGAATCGCCAGCAGCGGGAACGCGAGTGCCTCGGCCAACGCGAGATCGCTCAGCGCCTGTGAGCCAACCTCCTTATTGGCGACATCCGCCCCACCCAGCGTGACGTCCTTGCGCCCCTGCAGTGCCGCCTCGACCTGCGCGACACCGTCGGAGCTGTCGGCGCCGCGATGGAGTGTCACCGCGACGACGGACGAGCGCCCGTCGGTCGAGACCAGCGGCGAGCGCCGTCCCGCCGGCGGCGCGGTCACGACCGCGACATCAGGCTGGCGAGCAACCGCGGTCGCCACCGAGCTGACCGCGGCACTCCCCGGAGGCGCGGACACCAGCACCAGGACTCCCGGCGCGATCTCCCGCCCGGTCAGCCGCTCCAGCAGCGCCTCGGCGCGCGCGCTGGCCGAGTGCGGATTCGCGAACGCGTTCTGCGCCTTGAACAGCCCGGCCGCCGGCCCTCCGAACACGCCCGCGAGCACGAACACCAGCAGCGAGGCCACCGCCATACGGCGTGGATGGCGATACGCGAGGCGGCCGAGGGAGCTCAGCATCGGTCCGGATCGGCGCAACGGTGGTGGAGCAGAAGCGGGCGAACCTGTTCGACCCAGTCGAGCGTGGCCTGCGCCTGCGAGACGCCGAGCATCGCCGTCGCGCGGCGGAATGTCGACTGCGGACGCTCCGCCAGCCGGTCCACCACCTCGGTGAGCCGATCACGCCGCGCGCGCGCCGCGCGCGCATAGGAATCGAGCATCTCCCCCACCCGCGCGGCCGACATCCGGTCCCCGAAGAACACCTTGACCAGGAACAGATTGCGCTGGCGCTGATGAGGCAGGTCCGGATCCTCCAGCCAGGCCGAGAGCACCTCGGTCCCATCGCTGGTGATGTCGTAGACCCGTTTGGTCGGAAAGCGCTCCTGCTCGATTTCGGTCGCGTCGAGCAACCCGAGCCGGCACAGCCGGTCAAGCTCGGAATAGATGTGGCTGCGGGTGAGCGAGAAGAACTGCCCGATCGAGCGCTCCGCGAAGGAGGCCAGGTCGTGCCCGGTCGTCGGCCGCACCGACACCAGTCCCAACACCACGTACGCAGTCGCCGGAAGCCGCTCAGTCACGTCCTAAATAGACTAGTCTATTTAGGACCCCGGTGTCAATGGCGCGGGCGCGGCGATCGCCTCGGCCCGGGTGATACGGTCGCGCCAAGTGGCGTTGCCGGGATGCACGCGACCCACCACCAACCCACAGGAGGGACGAGATGAAGCGACTACTCACAAGCCGCGCAGCAACCGCGGCGATTTCAGCGATGGTCACGCTAGTCGTCGCGGGTGGCGGGTACGCGATCGCCAGCGGCGGTGGCACGGGCACGATCACGGTATGCGTCAGCCACACGACCGGCGCCCTGTACAGAGCCGGCAGCTGCAGGAAGCACGACCGCAAGCTCAGCTGGAACCAGACGGGGCCGCGGGGCGTGCAGGGCCAGGCGGGGGCACGGGGCGCACAAGGAATCCAGGGGATACAGGGGATACAAGGAGCTACGGGTCCGAGCAACGGCTATTCGGCGGAAGCTGGGGCGGAAATGCCTTGAGCGGCTTTGCGATCCACGACACGCCGACCACCGTCTCCTCGCTCTCGCTGCCGGCCGGCTCCTACATGATCAGTGGCGAGGCGACGATCAATGACACCACCGCGACGGAGAACAGCCAGTGCTATCTCCAATCGCCGAGCGACACCGAGATCGCCGTCAGTTACGGGTCGACGAGCACCACCACGCCAAATGCGGTCCTCACCGAGTTCGCGCCGCTGACGACGAGCGGTGGAACCGTCACGATGGTGTGTTATGGCACGGACCCCGCCCCGGACGCGATTGAGGCGGAGGGCGTCCATCTGACCGCGATCCAACTGGCGACGGTGACGGGCTCCTAGCCCGCCTCATCAGCCCGCTCCGGATCGGCGTCGAGCAGCACCGCGTGTTCGAGCGATTCTCCGAACGCGCCCGCGAGGTGCTTGTCAGCGCCCAGGAGGAGGCCCTGGCCCTCCGCCACGGCTACGTCGGACCTGAGCACATCCTGCTCGGGATGTTCGGCGTGCCGGACGGGACCGCCGCTCGCGCACTCGAGTCGCTTGGCCTCACGCCCGAGGGAGTCCGCGCGCACGTCGCGGACATCGTCGGCACGGGTACCGAACCGGCGATCGGGCAGATTCCATTCACCCCGAAGGCGAGGCAGGTGCTGGAGCTCGCTCGAGATGAGGCGGACGACCTCGGCGACACGTTCATCGGCACCGAGCACCTCCTGTTCGCCCTCGCGCGCCAGGGCGGGGGCGTCACCGGGCGGATACTGCTCGACCGGGAAGTCGATGCGGACATGATCGGCGCCGCCGTGCTGGCGCTGTCGGGCCGACCGCCGGCGTTCGCGGGGCCGCCAGGGACCGCATCCCCGGCCGGCGATGGGGTTCGATCGGAGCTACCGCGTTCGGAGGTCGGTTTCGCCCTCGGCTGGCGGGCGCGTCCGATCGCGCTCGCAGCGCTGGGCGCCGCCGTGCTCGCACGTGCGGCGTTCGATCCCGCCCGGACGGGATCGCTTAGCGAGCTGCAGATGCAGCTGCTCGTACAACTCGCGATCGACCCTTCAGAAGGGCCGCGGACCAACGACGGCGAGCTGTTCGAATCGCTGACTGCCGCTCTGGCATGTGAACGCGACGATCTACGAGACGCATACCGACGCCTGGAGGATCGGGGGATGGTCACTTCGGCCCGCGAACAGGACGACGACGTGCGGATCACGATCACCGCCGCCGGAGCCGCCGGGGTCGACGAGTGGCTGCGCCGCACCGCCTCGCTGTTCGGCCGCTGGCCTCCGGATGACCCGGCCGCCGACGACGCCGCCTGACGTGCCGCCGGTCATGCAGAGCCGGCGGGCTGACCAAGCCCGGGGGTGGCGCGCAACAGCGAGCCGTCCTCAGTCCGGCGTGCGACCGTCGCCGGCCAGCTCCGCGCCGCTGCGAGCTCGAGACGGCGCAACGACTCACTGCCCAAGTGTGCTCAGGCTCCGGCCACCAGGACGTCATCGTTCTCGGCATCGCCCGCTTCGGTAGCGCGGGTGGCGCGGGTGGCGCGGGCGAGCACGAGCAGCGGGCAGCGGGCGCTCGACGCGAGGCGTTGTGAGACGCTGCCGTGGACGAGGCGGCCGACGGGTCCGTAGCCTCGCGAGCCGACCACGAGCAGGTCGAGCGATGCGCTGTACTCGGTCAGCTCCTCGACTGGGACCCCGTACGCGACCTGTGGCTCGATGTCGTCGCCAAGGCCGGCGATCCGCTTGCGGGCCGCCGCGAGGAGACCGTCGGTCAGGTCCGGAATCATCGCGCCCCCGCCCATCAGCGCGTATGCCGGCAGTGTGACGGTTTCGAACGCCGACACCTTCGCGCCAGTTTCGCGTGCGAGCGAGCGCGCGAACTCGAGCGCGTGATCGCTCTCTGGAGACTCGTTGTAGGCGACGCCGATCTCAGCCATCAGGTTAGGCTGCTGCGCGTAGCGGGCGGGTGCGATCGCGAGCGCGCACGGAGCGCCGTTCAGCGCGTGACGGGTGTCATTCCCGACCAGCACGCGACCGAGCAGCCCATGGCGCGTCGAACCGATCACAAGCAGATCCGCCTGCCGGGACTCAGCCAGCTGATGCAGACCCCGCCCGACCGACGACGCCCCGACCGTCGCCACACTCGCGTCGACGCCGGCCCGCGCCTTCGCGGCCGCGAGCAGCGCCAGCGCCCGGTCATGCTCGCTCGCCTCGAACTTCGAGTCCGAGCCGCGCGCGATCCCCGGATAGCCGCCGTGGACATACGCCAGCGTCAGCTCACCATTACCGACGAGCTGCTCAGCGAGCGCGATCGCGTCACGACCACCCTCGCGCTCATCGATCCCGACCAACACGTTCTTGAACATTTGAAGTTCCTCCTTATCGCTGCACCCAACGCTACCCCCCCATCCTCAGCGGCCCATCGGGGCACACCCCTCGGCTTGCTGCGGCTTTTCACGTACTAGCCGTCCGTCTAGGCTGGCCCACCGCGCCGGATCAGCCGTCAACATGTACCGATGACCCCAATCCGCCCAACGAGACGACGCGCGGGCTTGCTGCGCGCCGCGCTGCCGTGCGCACTCCTGTGGATCGCCGCCGCCTCCCCGATCGCCGCCGCCGACACGCCGACCGGAGATCCGAGCGCGAACCGCACGCTGAGCTCCGCGACGCAGCAGGCGTGCTCGGCAGCGCCGCTCGGCGCGAGCTGCGTCTCTTCGGCCCTCGCCGACATCAATGCCGCGCGCGCGTCGGAGGGCGTTCAGCCGATGGCGCTGCCTTCAGACTTCACCACCCTGACGGTTCCTGAACAGCTGCTCGTGCTCTCGAATCTCGAGCGCGTCGATCGCGGCCTGATTGCGATCAGTGGGCTGTCCCAGGGTCTCGACGCGAACGCTGCCACGGCCGCTGCCGCCGATGACGATCCGACGGCGAACCCGTGGTATGGCAACGCCGAGTCGGCGAACTGGGAGGGCGGCTTCGCCTCGCCGCTCGAGTCCGACTTCGCCTGGATGTACGACGACGGGCCGGGGTCGGGGAACGTCGACTGCACGAGCCCCGGCGCTCCGGGGTGCTGGGGGCATCGGCACGACATCCTGCTTGCGTTCCAGGCCCCGGTCGTGATGGGCGCGGCGGAGGACGCTTCGTCCGCGGAGGGCCCGTCGATGACGGAGCTGTTCGTCGGCGGAGACACCGAGACGGCCGCGGGTGATCCCGACGCACCGCTCGCACCGACGTGGTCGCAGATCGCCGGTTCGCTACCGATCGGCCTCTCGGCGACGTCGCTGGACCTGAAGAACGGCGCCAGATCGGCGCAGCTCGAACTCTCGGCATCCGGTGAGAGCATGAACGTCGGTGCATCGATCACGGCCGGCGCCGGCGACTGGAACGTCTCGCCGACGAGCTGTGCCCTGGCACCCGGCACGAGCTGCGAGCTCACCATCTCGGTCACGGCCGCGGGCCTTGGGAGCACCGGGACGCTGACGCTGACGGGCCCAGCCGGCCCGCAGGCCGTGGCGCTCGCGAGCGAGGTGCCGGCGGCGCTGACGATGAGGGTCTCGAAGACCGCGATCGTCTATGGGTCGGCCCTGACCGTGACCGGAGAGCTCGCGGCTTCCGGGGGCTCGGGCCGCGCGGGCGAGCTCGTGACGCTGTATCAGCGCCCGTCGGGCTCCACCACAGCGAACCTGGTGTCAAGCGCCACGACCGCAGCGGGCGGCTTGGTGCGCTTCCGTGTCTCGCCCCGGGTTGACACGCAGTACAGCCTCGAGTTCGCCGGCTCCCCGACACTCGGCGGCACAGCCGTCGCGGCCGGACCGATCGAGGTCGCACCGCGGATCACCACGGCACTCAGATCCTCCGCGATCGCCCGCGGCGCCGGCACCCGGCTGTCGGGGATCGTCACCCCCGCCGAGCGCGGCCGCCACGTCGCGCTCGAGCTCGAGCATGGGCACCACTGGAAGCAGATCGGCGGCGCGACACTCAGCCGCGCCGGCCACTTCAGCTTCCGGATCCGGCCCGGCTCGAGCGGAGCGCTGCGATATCGCGTCGTAATCGCAGCCGGCGATCAGCTCGCGGCCGGCGCGTCCGCACCGATCACCCTGCGGGTGAGCTGACCCGCGGTCACGCGGTCGCCGACGGCGGGCGCAGGCGCTGGTAGGCGTAGGCGGCGAGCAGCAGCAGCAGCCCGAGCACGATGAAGGATCCGATCCGGTAGCCGGAGTCGAGCGTCGCGAGGTCGTAAAGGAACACCTTCGCGGCCGTGATCACGAGCAGTCCGAGCGCACCGAGCCGCAGGACGCGCTGGTCGCGTCGCAGGCCGAGGATCAGGGCGCTGACACCGGCAAGGGCCCACAGGCAGCTGAGCAGCATCTGCCCCTGATGGCGGAACGCGCCGACGATCGCGATCGATGCGAGGTAGAGAAGCGCGAGCGACGCGGCACCGATCAGCGGCCTGACCGTTTCGCGGCCGCCGACCGCGAGCCGGGCGTGCGCAACCATCAGGCTCGCTACGGCGCACGCCCCGACCGCCACGACCGCAGCCGCGATGTCGGGGACTCCGAGTGCAAGGGCCCTCGGCGGCGCTTCGACCGCGAGCGAGTGGATCGCGGCTCCCGCGAGGAATGTCAGCGACGCGATCGCCGCGACGCCGTCACCGGCGCGGCGGGCAATTCCCGCCAGCGCGACCGCCTCCCCGGCCCAGGCGATCACGAGCTCCGGGCCATGGAAACTCAGAGCCGTCAGGTAGGCGGTGGTCCCGAGCCCGACCGTGGCGAGGACGACGCTCCACGCTCGGCTCGAACTGCCGGTCAGCCAAGCCGAACTGACCGATCGTCCACAACGCTCATCGCAGTGCTCCTTATTGACCGTAGGTTGATACGAACGTACCAACCTGTCGACCATCGGTCAATAGGCGTGTGTGAGCGTCCGGTTACGGCCCGGCCGGGGCACCGCGCTGCCGCTCAGCCGAGGTTGAGCTTCAGCTTCGGGTCGGCGTGCTGCGCCGCCAGCAGCGCGGCGCCGAACGCGGCGATCATCAGATCCCGCACCTGGTCGCGTGAGAGGTCGCCGGACTGCGTCCAATCGAGGATCGCGGCGTCCACGTATCCGAGCCAGCCCTTGAGCGCGTTACGAAGCACGGGGCGCGGCTTCCGTCTACCGGTCAGGCGCCGCAAGAGCTGGTCGAGCGTCTGGGTACGAAACCCCTCCACCATCTCTCCGGCCTCGGGCAGCGTGGCCGCACTCTGCATCAGCTTGGTCCACTCCCGTGAGTGTCCCTCGATCCAGGCGAGGTAAGAATCGAGGCTCCTGGTCAGCTGCTCGAACGGCGTCCCGTCTCCGGATGGCTCGATCAGGCGCTGCAGCTCGGCCGCCCGTTCCGCCACAGCCGCCTTGAACAGCTCGATCTTGCTCGGGAAGTAGTGGTAGAGAAGCGGTTTGGAGATTCCGGCCGCCTCCGCGATCTGACGCATCGAGATCTCCTCGAACGCGTTCTCGGCGAACAGCCTGCTCCCCGCCTCGACCACCTGGCGCCGGCGCTCGTCGACCTGCAGGCGGGTGTACGCGGGCGCGGACATACTCGGTCCCGGAGCATACTTGACCGCCGGTCGACAAGCTGACGCATGCCGCCTCCTCCCAAACTCGAGGGCCCGTGATCGATCACCCGTCGTATTTCCGGTCAACTGACCACACCCCCCGCTCGGGCCGGAATATCCGCCGTCGAACGGTAACCGGGGGGATCGAGGTCCGCGCCCAGGAGGGAGCCGGCTTCAGACGCGCGCTGCTCGACGTCTACGTGCCGCGGTATGGGCCAGGCTGGGAGGAGTTCCTTGACTCGGGGCCGGTCTACGCGCGCATCGACGCCGATCGGATGTTCGCTTTCTCCACGCGGTCATCCTGACCTCGCGCCAGCCCGAATGCCACATGCTGAGTGAACCGAACGAGCCGGGGCCAGGCGGGGGGTTAGGCCCCGGCTCGTTGGGAGCGCCACGCACGCAGCCGCTGAGTTGGCTGATGCTGGTCGGCGCTCGATCGGTTCGACTGCTCCCGCGGGCAACGGGAGCCCCGCCGTGCGCCCAAGGGAGGGCGGGCGCGATCGGCAAGGATCAGGAGGCCGGCTCTCCGCGAGGATCGCGCGACAGTGTCGTCGCACCCCGACGGTCTCGCGGCTGGAAGCCTGGAGAGCCTGCGGCATCTGGGCATCATCACCTCCCGGGTAGTCAAAACCAGAGAAGTCACTCACGTCCTGCTGTCCGCGCCACTGCCGGACCCCATGACTAATGCCCTCGGACATCGAGCGTACCCGGTCCGTCAACTCGGCGAAGGGTGCGTTCGGAACGCCTGATGGTCATCCGCGGGCACCCGCGGTGCCCGTCGCAGGCGCGGAGCCGGCTGTGCCTATAATTGAGGCATCAAGGGTTCGATCTCAGCCACTCTGTTTAGCGATCCCGCATGCCCGTTTGGTTACTCGGAAAATCCGGCGCTGCGCGTGATCGAATGGCGGTACGGCGATCAGCTCGACTGGCGGCTTGTGCTCGTCGGCCTGAGCGAGGACGTGTCGCGCTACGCCGAGCACGGCTTCACGCCGCTGCGGATGGCGAGCAGCTCCCTGCTGTTCAGGGAGCGCTACGGGATGCCGTTCGCGCCGATCCCGAAGCCGCGGCTGAGCGCCTCGTCGCGGGCCTGCCGCGCTGTGATCGCCGCTCGCCGGCAGTGGCCGGGAAGCGAGTGGCGGGTGTTCCGAGCGCTGCAGCTGGCCAACTTCAACACGTCGCTGCTGTTCGATGACGACGAGCAGGTCCGAGAGGCTCTCGAGGCCGTTCCCGGGATCGACGCCGACGAAATCGTCGCGCTGATCGACTCCCCGGACGTGCTCGACGCGTACGAACGGGACAAGGCCGAGACGCGAACGGCGGCGGGCTCGCCCACCGAGCTACAAGGGAAGGCAGGCAACAGCGACGGAGCGGTTCGTTACACGGCACCGTCGCTGCTGTTCGAGACCTCGGACGGCCGACGGCTCGAGGCGGGTGGCTTCCAGCCCGTTGAGGCCTACGACGTGCTGATCGTCAACCTCGATCCGACGCTCGAGCGTAAGGCGCCCCCGGAGGACCCGCACGCGCTACTCGAGTACTTCGACTTCGGCCTCACCACGCAGGAGGTCGCCGCGATCATGACCGAAGGCAACGATCGACCCGACCGCCAGGCTGCGGAGACCGCGCTGCTGGCACTCGTCGACGACGGCCGGGCCGAGCGCCACGCCCTCGGCGATGATGCGCTGTGGATCGCGGCCAATCGGACAGCCGGCGATCATCTCGCAGCCTCAGGCGTCACAAGTAGCGCCTGACGATCCGCTGTTTTTCCTCCGCGACAGAGGCGGACGGCTACCGAGCCCTCGCGGACTGTCGGTAGTTGACGCCGACGGCGATGTTGGACCACCAGAGCTTGCCGCAGACCGCGAGGTGGGCGACGGGTGCGTTGACCCGGCCGCGTCAAGCGGCCGCTTGAGAGAGCGAAAGAATGGGTATATCGGAGTTATGAACGTGGACCATCGTCGCTGTGTGCGGAGGTGCGGCATTCGCAAGCGTGGCGATCACCGGCGCGCCCGGGGTCGCCTACCTCATCGTGTCGATCGTCCTCGCGGCCGCCTACGCGAGGACCGCGCAACTCACGAAATAGCCGGCCCCGCACCGAGGGGTTAGTCGATCCATGAGCGAGGCGATCGTGGCGGATGGGGTCCCGACGACTGCGGGATGGTTCGTCGTCAACGCGAGTGATGCTCGGTGGCTGCACAACGAGATGCGGGTGGTGTGCCGCTTCGGCGGTGAAGGCGAGGCCCATTTCGATGACCTGGGCATCGGCCTGTACTGGCTCGAGCCGGGCAAGCCGATGTCGCTCTATCACCGCGAAGCCGGACAGGAGGACTTCCTACTCCTGCGCGGCGAGTGCATCCTCATCATCGAGGGAAGCCTGCGCCCGCTCAAAGCATGGGATTTCGTCCATTGCCCACCCAGGACACCGCACACAATCGTCGCCGCCGGCACCGCCCCCGCCTTGGTGCTGGCCGTGGGTGCCCGCAAAGAGAAGGGAAGCGCACGGTATCCCGTCGAAGCGGCCGCGGTGCTCCACAACGCCGGCGTACCGGACGCACACACCCCTCCGGCGGATGTGTATGCCAGGTTCGGCGAACCTCACTCGGGACCCGCACCGGACATTTTCTAGCCCCGGTGGTACGTAGCCGGTCCCGGCGTCTGGCATTCTGATGACGGTGGAGCGAGCCAGAGCGTTTGGCCTCCTCGCCGGAGAGTACGGTGGGGTTAGAAGCTGCGGAGGAGCCGGCGCTCGGCGGCGCGATCGCCGGTGATCTGGCGGTTGGCGATCCCGACTTCTTCGATCACGCCGTGGCGAACTTTCAGCACACCGGTGCTGGCCGGTCCGTGGATCGTGTACCAGGTGTTGCGGCCGAAGCGGAGCGGCTGACCAAGCCCGAGCTGACGGCCGACCGCTGCGACTTTGGTCCCGGGCCGCACGCCGTCCAGCTCGTAGTACCGGTTGGCGGTGAGGGCGAGCACGATCCGCCCGTTCAGCGTGTGGCGCATGTGGGCTTCGCCGAGCAGCTGCTTGGAGGCGTAGCCGAGCCGGATGCCGGGTCCTTCTGAGAGGCAGAAGTTGTCGGTGTGGTAGCTGTAGCGGTCAAACCGCGGCAGCATCGAGCGAGCCTGGGTTCGGGTGTCGCCGAGCGCGACCGGCCCGAGCACCGTGCCCGCCAGCGATCCGACCGGGATCGGGCATGCCGCGCCGCGCGACAGCGGGACGGTGACGGCGGTCGTGGTGCTACGAGCGGCTCCGTCGGCGTCTGTCGCGGTCACGGTGCAGCTGAGATCGTGACCCTCGTCGGAGTCCCGTAGCCGGTAGGTCGAATGGGTGGCGCCGCGGATCTTGACGCCGTCCCGGGTCCACTGGTAGCCGTAGTGGGACGGGTCACTCGCCCAATCCCCGCGAGCGCACGTCAGCGTGTGCCCGACGGTATCGGTGCCGGTGATCGTCGCGGGGTCGGTGCTGCGCGGGATTTCGGGCGTGCTCGTCGGCGTGACGGCCGCGCCGGCGAGGTCGGGGCCGACGCCGACCGCGTTGACCGCGCGCACCTGGAACGTGTAGCCGGTGCCCGCCGTCAGGCCGGTGATGGTCGCGCTGTGATGCGGCTCACCGGTCACATCAAGGGTGGTCCATGTCAGGCCGCCATCGATCGAGTACTCGTAGCGGGTGATCGCGGAGCCGCCATCGTCACCGGGGGTGTCGAAGGTGAGCGTGACCGATTTATCGCCCGCGATCGTATGCAGCACGGCGGGAGCGTCGGGGACCGACGGTACCCCGGTGATCTCGACGAACCGGTTCCAACTCTGATCGGCGACGCAGACGGTCAGGTTCGGACTGACCGACACGCTCTCCGGGTCTCCGAGGCCCACCGTCGCGGCGGGAACCTGACCGGTCGGCACACCGCCGTACATGCCATCCCCGGCCAGCACGCTGAGCTCCGGCGCAGCGGACGATGGGTCGGTGATCTTGAGGATCTCGCGGCTCCACGTCTCGGGCACGTAGAGGGCGCCGTAGCGATCCACCGACATCTCCCCCATGCCTCCCAGCGGAGAGGACAGCGCCGGGCCGGGGACTGGGGTCCCGCTCGAGCCACAGGTGCCGGCGACAGCAGCGAGATCGTGGTTGGTCGCGTCGACCCGCACGATGCAGCTGGAATACCTCGTGATTTGCCAAGACGAAATAGCCGCCCTTCGGGTCGGCGGCCACCGAATGGGCGTAATAGAACCCCGAGTCCAAACCAGCACCCGCGACCATGTGATAACTGCCACTACCGGCAACAACGGAAAGCATGGAGCCGTTAGTGGCCGCAGCCGATGCCGGGGCAGCGAACGCGAGCACCGGAAGCGCGGCGGCGACCACTGTCGCGGCGAGACGACGAGCGAGTCTGGGAGGAAGAGCGAAGGTGGTCATGCTCCGGTAATCGCGCACTAACACGCCACCTCAATCCGTAACTCGCCACCGCCCCACCAGTAGTCGGCCGCAGACCTGTTCGCAAGCGGCTACGAGACGGCGGCCAAGCTCGCCAACCTGTCTAGCGAGGCGCCCGGTCGTGAAGTCGATCGGTGGAGCGAGTGACGGCTGGGCAAGCTTGGGTTGAAGGTCACCTCGCGGCCTGAGCTGTCGACCGCGCCCGCGAGTTCTGCGTCCCGGCGCCATCGATGTCCCATACACTCGTCGGTGCGGCGAGGGTCGCATCCAGTCCGCGGAAAGGGCCGAGCCCACCCTCTTTGTCGATGGGTTGCGAACACGCTTCCTCTCCAGCCGGAACAGGCGGACGCCCGGTGACACGGAAGGGAGCCATCATGTCGTTTCAGGTCAATCTCGAGCAGCTGCGCAAGCAGGCGAAGGAGCGTGTGCGAGAGCGGCGATCGGCCGGTCAGGAGGTCAGCCTGGCTGACGTGCAGTTTGAGCTCGCGCGCGAGTTTGGGTTCGCGAGCTGGCCCAAGCTGAAAGCGTATGTTGAGCGGCTGGAGTTCGAGCAGCCGTTCCGCGTCGACTTGGCGTACTACAGGGGCCGTGCGCGTGGGATCGCCTCGGTCAATGGCGTAAGTCTCCCCGCAGCACGCCGCGAGCTCGCGGCACGGCACGGCTTCGGGAGCTGGAAAGAGCTGCGGCGCCACGTCGAGGCGATGCACAGCGGTGCGGAGCCGCCAACGCCTTTCGTGCTGGCGTATCAGGCGGTGAAGGCGGCCGACCGCGACCTGCTCGTGGGGCTGCTCGATCGCTTCCCGGATCTGATCGCGCAGCGCGGGACCAACGGCAACGATCTGCTCGGGATGGCCGGTGCGCAGGAGATCTTGTCGCTCCTGCTCGCGCGCGGGGCCGACCCGAACCGAGGGAACGATTATGGGTGGACCAAGCTGCACCAGGCCGCCTATTCCAACGACCCTGAGCTTGCGAGGCTGATGATCGAGGCCGGCGCGCGTACCGACCTGTTCGCCCGCGGCGACGGTGGCACGCCGCTGGTTGCCGCGCTGTTCTGGGGGAATCGTGAGGTCGTTGAGTTGCTTGGGCGAGAGCCGCTCAACCTGCGTGTCGGCGCCGGCCTTGGCGATCTGGACTTGATCCGGCAGCTGGCCGGCACGCCGCATGCCGGAGCGCACCGCGGTTTCTACCGTCCCCACGGCGGGTTTCCGACCTGGCAGCCCTCCGACGACCCTCAGGAGGTACTCGACGAAGCGCTCGTGTGGGCGGCGAAATCTGACCGCGTCGACGCAATCCGGCTCCTCGTCGAACTCGGCGCCTGCGTCGATGCCGACCCCTACCGAGGTACCCCGCTCACCTGGGCAGCGGCCAACGGTCGGGTCCAGTCAGTCCGCACGCTCGTCGAGCTCGGCGCCGACCCGAACCACCGTGGTACCTTCGGCGGGTTCGACCACGGCGATGGTGTCACCGCCATCCACCTCGCCTCCCAGGCAGGACAACGCGAAACCGTTCTCACACTGCTCGAGCTCGGCGCCGACCCGCTGATTGTCGACAACCTCCACGGCGGCAACGCGCATGGTTGGGCAAGCCACGGTGGCCACGAGGACCTTGCCGAACTACTGCCATCACCGCGAAAGAAAGGAACGCAGTTATGAGCAAGCTCGCACTCGTTACTGGAGCCTCCTCCGGAATCGGTAAGGCCTTCGCCCAGCGCTTGGGCGCCGACGGGTACGACTTGGTGGTCGTCGGCCGCCGGGTGGACCGGCTCGAGGAGCTCGCAGCATCGCTCGCCAACGTCACCGTTCAGCCGGTCGCGGCTGACCTTTCCACCGACGCTGGGGTAGCGGCAGTCGCCGAGCTCTGCGCCTCGCGGCCGCTCGCGATGCTGATCAACAACGCCGGCGTGGCGCACTACATGCCGATCGCGGAGCTTCCCGCCGAGAAGGCGAGCGAGCTGGTGCATGTCAAGGTGCTCGCCCCGACAATGCTGGTCCGCGCCGCGATCCCAGGGATGGTGACGCGCGGCCACGGGACGATCATCAACGTGTCGGGCATGATCGCGTTTAGTGGCCCGGCCCCACAGGCCCAGCTGCCGCGCCGCGCCGTGTACGCCGGAACGTTGGCGCACCTCGTCGCGATGACCCAGGTCCTCCACGAGGAGCTCAAATCTGAGGGGCTGAGGATCCAGGTTCTCTGCCCTGGCGTGGTCGCCACCGAGTTCCACGAACGGCAGGGGCTGGACCTCTCCGCCGTCCCCCGCATGTCCCCCGAGGACGTCGTCACCGCCAGCCTGCGCGGCCTTGAACTCGGTGAGGTGGTCTGCGCACCAGGCGTTGAGGAACAGGGTCTCCTGGAGGCCGTGTCCCGGGCTGACCTCAACGCCTTCGGTGCGCAGAGCCCCCAGCTCGCCAAGCGCTACCAGGCCAGCTGAGCCGCAAGGTCTCCTCGCCGGCAACCAAGCCGGCGACGAACTTGACCGAGCTGGTGTGGCTTCTGCTCCCTCCGGTATTCTGGTGATCTGTTCCGGGGTCCCTTCCAGGGGGTTTGGTTGGCTGAGTCGGTTGAGCTGGCGACGATCTGGCTGGTTGATCTGGTTGGGTCGACGCGGTTGGCGACGTCGGTCGGGCCGGGACGCGCGGATGAGCTGCAGGAGGAGTTCTTCGGCCTGCTGCGTGAGGCGATCGAGGCCTCGGGCGGCAAGGAGTTCAGGAACACCGGTGACGGGTTGTTCGTGGCGTTCTCCTCGGCGTCGGCGGCAGTCTCGTGTGCAGTGTTGACGCAGCAGCTGTTCGAGCTGCGCTACCGCGGGCGCGAGCAGCACCTGCATGTGCGGATCGGGCTCGGGACGGGCGAGTCGACGATCAAGGACGGCGACTATTTCGGGATGCCGTCGATCGAGGCGGCCAGGCTGTGCGACAAGGCACCGGCCGATGGGATTCTCGTCTCGCCCGGGTACCCGGCTGATGGCGGGGCGGGTGGACGGCGCCCGGTTCGAGTCGGCGGGTGAGCTTGAGCTGAAGGGGATCCCGGAGCCGGTGGAGGCGTTCTCGGTGTTGTGGGAGCCGCTTGAATCGGAAGGGCCGGGGGCGGAGGTGGGTCGGTGGCCGTTGCCTGAGGTGTTGCGGGTCGGTGCCCGGATCGCGTATGTGGGGCGTGAGACGGAGCGGCGGCTGTTGGAGCTGGCGCGTCAGGAGGCGCGGATCCGGAGACGGAGCGGTTCTTGCTGTTCAAGGCCGTGGTCGAGCTGTTGCGGGCGGTCGCGCAGGCCGTCCCGTTGTGTGTGGTGCTCGATGATTTCCATTGGGCGGACGGGCAGTCGGTGGCGTTGTTCAAACACGTCGCGCGTAACCTCGAGCATGGGGCGCTGCAGTTGCTGGTGACCTACCGCGACTCCGATCTGGGTAAGGATCATCCGTTGACCGCGGCGCTGGCGGACCTGCGCCGTCTGGAGGGTGTCGAGCGGGTCGCGCTGCACGGTCTCGGCAGCCAGGACGTGCGGGCGATGACCGAGGCGGCGGCCGGACATGAGCTTGATGAGGACGGGATCGCGCTCGCGGCTGAGATCGCGGCCGAGACGGACGGGAACCCGTTCTCGTCGGGGAGATCCTTCGCAACATTTCGGAGTCGGGGCTGGTCGTGTTCGACGAGCAGCGGGGTCGGTGGATCATCGATCGCAGCTCCGGGGTGGCGCTGCCCGAGAGCGTGCGGGAAGTGGTGGAGCGGCGGGTCGCGGTGCTCGGCGACCTGGCTCGTGAGACGCTGACCGTCGGGGCGGTGATCGGCCGCAGCTTTGACCTCGAACTGCTCGCGAAGCTCGTCGAGCTCGAAGAAACCGAGCTCCTCGACCAGCTCGAGGCGGCGGTCGAGGCGTCGCTATTGACGGAGTCGGCGGAGCGAGTGGGGCGGTTCTCGTTCGCGCACGCGCTGATCAACCACACCCTGTACGAGGGCTTGGGCGGGACGCGCCGCGCACGGACGCATCTGCGGGTCGCCGAAGCGCTCGAGGAGCTGTACGGCGCCGACTCCGACGAACAGCTCGGCGAACTCGCGCTTCACTGGCGGCTGGCGACCGTTTCGGTCGACAAGGCCAAGGCGGCCGGGTATGCGCTCCGGGCGGGCCGGGACGCGCTCGACCGGCTAGCGCCGAGCGAGGCCGCCAAGCAGTTCGGTGACGCGCTCGAGCTGCTCGGGTCGGACGACACCGCTGTGCGGTGCGAGGCGCTGATCGGCCTCGGCGAAGCGCAGCGCCTGACCGGTCAAACGGAGTACCGCGACACGCTGCTCGACGCGTCCCGGATCGCCTCGCAGCTCGCGGACGCGGATCTGGCCGCGCGGGCGGCGCTCGCCAACAGCCGTGGCCTGATCAGCGTCATCGGCCATACCGATGATGAGCGGGTGTCGGCGATCGAACGCGCGCTCGAGCTCGACCAGCCGCCACAGGCAACGCGGCATCGCAGCTGCTGTCGCTCGAGGCGGTCGAACGCATGTACGAGCTCGATTGCACGCGTAGCCGGGAGCTCGCGCGTGAAGCGATCTGGCTCGCCCGCGAAACGCCAGACCCCAGAACACGAGCGGCGGTCATGTTCAGAGCGTGCCAGTCGCTGCTCAGCCCCGACACGCTGGCCGAGCGGGCGGCGCTCTTGCCGGAGATACTCGATGGCGCAACGGCATCTGGTGACGGCGCGCTCGAGTTCTGGGCGCAGTGGCTGAACGCATGGGTCAGCATCGAGCAGGGCGAACTCGGGAAGGCGCGGGCCGCATTCGAGCGGGCCGATCTCCTGTCCGACCAGCTTGGCCAGCCGACCATCAAATGGACTGCAACTCGGCTGGCCGCGTGTCTTGCTCTGTTCCGTGGCGATCTGGCGGCAGCGGAGGAATCGGCAGAGCGCGCCTTGGAGGTGGGGAAGGAGGCCGGCGAGGCGGATGCTCCGATGATGTACGCCCTCGTGCTCGGCGCCGTGCGTGCGGTTCAGGGCCGGCTCGTGGTCACCCCGATGCTTGAGCAGACCGTCGCCGCATCCCCGCGAGTCGGCGCCTTTCGCGCCGGGTTGGCACGAGCGCTCGCCTCGACCGGCCGCCGCGACGAGGCCGCCGCGATCATCCGGCAGGCGGTCGCGAACGGGCTCGAGGACCTCCCGTGGAATCCGGTACGCCTGACGGCGCTCGCGCAGTTCACCGAGGCAGCGATCACCACCGGCACCTCCGACGCCTACGCCGTTCTGTACGAGGCCTTCGATCCGTTCGCTGACCAGGTCGTTACCACAGCCGCGGTCGGCTACGGTCTCTCGCGCACGTACCTGGGGATGCTCGCTGCCGGGCTCGGCCGGTACGAGCAGGCCGACGAGCACTTCCGGATCGCCTCGGAGTTTCACCGGCGCGAGCACATGCTCGTATGGGAGGCACGGTCTGAGATCACGGCCACGCCCTGAGGCTCATGCATTGCGGCGGCGTCCGAGTACCTGACGCGGGTACCGCGAGCCGGTTCCCGGACCGTGTGATCAGGCAGACGGGGGCGGCTGGTAGACCCAGGGGTTCAGCAGCCCGACCTCGCAGCCGTCGAAGTCGGCGGTGTTTCGTGTCACGACGGTGAGGCCGTGGACGAGCGCGGTGGCCGCGATCAGACTATCGACCGTGTTGCGCGGCGTGCTTGCGTTCAGTCGTCCCCATTCCTGCGCAATCGGTGTGTCGACGGGCAGGATGCGCTGCGCAAATCGAGTCTCGAGCTCGGCGAGCCAGACGGCGAAGACGTCGGCTTGAGGGGCGTCGCGGACACGGAGCCGCTCGATGCCTTTGCGGATTTCCCCGAGCGTCAGGACGCTGAGGTGAAGATCTCCGTCGGAGACTGCCGCGGCCCATGCCTGCACGCTCAGGTTCCGGCCGCGCCGGATCTCGGAGATCGCGTTGGTGTCCAACAGGAAGCTCACAACTCGACGTCACGCCCGTCGTCCCGGTTCCGATCGAGCTGGAGCACGTCGAAATCGGGAGCGGCCCGGATGAACTCAACCAGGCTCGGTTCGTTGCCGCGGAGTCTCGTGTATTCCTCCGCGGACACGACAACGACCGCGTCCTTGCCGTGCTTGGTCACGAGCTGCGGACCTTCGTTGCGCGCGCGTTCCACGAGTTCGCTGAAATGCTGCTTGGCCGCTTGTAGTTGCCAGGCCACGATGCACTCCGATCAGGTTCTGGACAGTCTGGACAGATCGTATCGAAGCGCCAGCTCAGCCACCCCGTGTCCGAGTTCGTGCTCGGCGATCCCCGTTGCGACCAACCAGACGTACACCCTCGGCGCGCCGTGACGGGCGAGCAGCGCGTCAGGTTCAACGGTCGCTCGATGGGTCGATGAGGTACTTCGTCCCAGTGCTCCGACGCGCGAAGGCGGCGAGGACATCGGGCTGCAGGACCTCACGCAGCCCGATGGTCTGCGCGTACCCCGAGGCGAACGTCGTCTTCGCCTCGGCCAGAACGCGCACGCGCATGCGGCCGATAGCTTCGCCGCCCAAGCGGGCCAGCGCGTTCGTCAGGAGGTATCCACCGACACCCCAGGTGAGTCCGAACTTGCGGTCAATGACAGTGGGCGAGAAGTTGAGCGAGCCGTAGATATAGACCTGCTTGTGCACTGCGGTTCCGTACGGCGTGTACGACGTGAGCGGCGGCTGCGCGCGTTCCATCGCGGTCAGGATGTCGCCGGCCAGCGAGCCGCCGCCGATCGCGTCGAAGGCGATGGTCGCGCCGGTCGCGCGAACCGCCTCCGCCAGCCGGTCGGCAAAGTCCGGCTGTGAGGAGTCGACGACATGAACGGCGCCGAGGTCACGCAGCAGCTGGGCCTGCTCGGCGCGGCGGACGATGTTGACCAGGCCGATGTCGTCGGCGGTGCAGATTCGCACGAGCATCTGCCCGAGGTTGGAGGCGGCTGCGGTGTGAACGAGGGCGTTGTGGCCCTCGGCGCGCATCGTCTCGACCATCGACAGCGCAGTGAGCGGGTTGATGAACAGCGCTGCGCCCTCTGCCGCGCTGACGTCGTCGGGGAGCTCGACGACGGCTGCCGCGTCGGCCACGCGGTAATCAGCCCACATCGACCCACCGAACAAGGCGACGCGACGGCCGATCAGCGCGGCCGCTTCCGGGCCCGCCGCGATCACGGTGCCGGCGCCCTCGTTGCCGACGGGCAGTGGCTTGTCCAGCCGGTCTCGATACAGCGGCAGCGCGGCCTTTGGAACGATCCCCACGAGGTCTCGCCCGTCGGGCCGCAGCCCGCCAGGAGCGACCGCACCCAGGAGTACGCCGAGATCCGAGGGGTTGATCGGCGAGGCTTCGATGGCCACCACCACCTGACTGCCGCCAGGCTCGGGAACGTCACGCTCGGCAAGTTCCAGCCGTAGCTCGCCGCTGGACGAGATGGTTGATCGCAGGCTGCGGCCGCGATCGGGAATCGTGCCGGAAAACGTCATCAGGGGGCCTCTTTCGAGTAGGAGATCGCAGCCTACCGAGCGATGGGACAGGTTCGACCGCTTGCTTCCGTTCCCTATGGTCGCTCGTGCCGCGGACTTCGCGGACGTTTCGGTGATCAGCCGCGAGGTGGCGCGAACGAGCCGCCCGAGGTCTTGTGCCGGCGTGTAATGAAATCGTCGATTCTGAGATGTAGGGGTGGATCAATCCGATGGAGCCGCCAATGCCGCCCACCCCACCCTCAGACGAAGCGCTCGATCGGCTTCTGTCGTCGCTGGACCCTGTCGATCGCGATGGGCTGTTCGTAGGGAACGTCGCTGCGGCGCGAAACGCTGTTGGTCAGGCACTCGTCATGCAGGTCCGTGAGCCCGACCAGATGGAGGCGGCTCGGTCCCGGCCTGGGGCTCTGTCATACAGCCGCCTTCCGCATCGACGCCGCCTGGTGCTTCGTGGTGTCGTGGCGGTTGCGCTTGCGGCTGTTCTGGTAGCGGTCGGTGCTCTTCTGCCAGGACGGGGCTCACACACCAGCCAGATCGGCACGCCACCTGCGTCGGCGGCGACGATGCTCAATCGTGCCGCGCGAACGGCGCTGCGCCAGAACGCCGTCCCGCTCCACAAGGGGCAGTTTGAGTACCTGAAGACGCTCGAGGGCCTGACCTCGTCAAACGCGCCGAAGGGTCTGGGCTTCGGCATCCGCTTCTGGCAGACGCACACGCTTCAGAGCTGGTCAAACGCGCACGGGCCGATTCGGCTGCTCACGACCAACATCCGGGAACGATTCTTCGCCGCCGAGGATCGCGAGATCGCTCGCGCGCATCACATGTCACTCGCTCAGCTTGACGGCATCGACCAAGCGGCGGCCAGGGCCGATTCGACCGAGGATTGGATCAACCCGCCGGGGGGGGATCCCTACAACCCGCGACCGAGCGATTTCGCCCTCGATCCGAAGCTGCCGATCCAACCGCAAGCCTTGCTGAGAGCGATCCAGCGACAGCTTCTGAAAGAGCCTGTTTCTCCAAACCCATCCCGCGTGTACGAACTCATCTGCGGTGGGCTGCTGTATGACGCGACCTCGCCGGCGCTACGGGCGGCCCTTTACCAGGTGCTCGCCCGACTGCCAGGAGTACGGCTGCTCGGGCAACGCACCGACGCGGTTGGACGCAAGGGAATCGCAGTAGCGATGTCCGAGACCGGGTTGAAGAGCACCGAGGAGATCACTCTGATCGATCCGCGCACGAGCGAAGAGCTCGAAACCGAGAACGTTCAAACCACCCCGATTCACAACCCGGATGTCACCTTCCCTGCTGACACGCCAATCAACTACACGGTGTTTCTGACGCGCGGCATCGTCAACTCAGACAGAGACCTGCCCGGCGGCGGGCAGATCCCTGGCCCGGACACCCCGAACGTCACCTATGCCAAACCCAGCCACTGACGCCGCCGAGTTCAGCGCGCTATATGAGGCAACCAACGCTGACCTACTCGCCTTCCTGCTCCGCCGCTGCCCGACCAACGAAGACGCCGCCGACTGTCTCGCAGAGACATACCTCGTCGCCTGGGACAAACGAGACCAAGCGCCGGCTATCGATGACATCCGACCGTGGCTTTTCGGCATCGCACGGAACGTGATGCTGCGCGGCCATCAACAACGCACACGCGTGAGCACGGCGACGAACGCACTTGCTCAGGAGCTCAGGGCAGCTCACCCGACCGGTCCGAGTGCCGCGGGGGAACGGCGGGGCGAGCTGCGAGCGGCACTTGAGAAACTATCTCCCGTCGACCGCGAGATCATCACGATGATCGCCTGGGACCAACTTAAGCCCGCAGAGATCGGCACGATTCTCGGTCTCTCGCAAAACGTGGTGCGCGTCCGAGCGCACCGTGCCAGGGCCCGACTCCGATCGATGCTGGCCGGCGAAAATTGCGACATCACCGATGTGCGGCTGAAAACAGGCGATCGCTGTCACTGCCGCTGAGCCCCGGTCAGCCGGGCTCGCGATGCTTCATGCCGTCTGCGATCGCGACGGTCACGGCGAGCTCCTCGCCATCGCGCATCACCGTCAGGCCGAGCTTGCCCCCGTCACCCCGCTCGAGCACGGCGCGCTTGAGCTGCGCGGCGGAGCGGAGCTGCCTGCCGTCTAGACGAACGATCAGGTCGCCCGCAGCGATCCCGGCACGATCGGCGACGCTGCCGTCGTCGACGCCCGCCACGAGCAGCCCGACTCCGTCGGCGATCCCGTTGGCGCGGCGCAGCGGCTTCGCAGCACGGCGCGGTGCGATTCCGATCCCGAGCCGCGGTCCAACCTCGCGCCGCTCGAGCGGAACCAACAGGCTGCGCAATAGCGCGGCGAGCTGCCGTAGCTCAGCTGGACTTACGCCTGACAGAAGCTCCCCCTCGGCCTTGAGGCGGGCGGCCATCGCCCGGTCGATGAGCTTGCGGCCACGGGTCGTTAGCTCGACGGTCACGCCGCGCGCGTCGTACGGGTCGGGCGCGCGGGTGATCAGGCCCTGGTGCTCGAGGCGCGCGAGCCTGACGCTGAGCGTTCCCGACGTCCGCATCAGCACCTCACCCAGCGACCGCTGCGATAGCCGGTGGGGAGGTGACGCGAGGCGCAGGGCTGCGAGCGCCTCAAGCGCGCTGACCGAGATGCCAAAGTCGGCCGCGATCGCTTCCAGGTCGGCGTAGATCAGCGACAGCAGTCGGATCAGCCTCGCGACCACGCTGTGGGGAAGCGCGTCCGCGTCCGGCCAGGTCTCGCCGGCGGCGGCGACCATCTCGTCGACTGCGTCTTTTGGGATTCCGCTGCGGGCCACGGGTGGAGTCTAGGCTGCTCTACTCTCTTCGACTCAAGATAAACTTGCAGTCGTGGGACTGAACCGACGGCAGCGAGCGCTGCTCGAGGAGCGTGTGCGCGATGCCGCCACGTTCGCCGGGCTCGTCCAGGAGATCGCCTCCGCGGAGGTCGCCGGCGAGGTGGCGCCTGTGCAGGAGGCTCTGATTGACGTGGCGGACTCGCTCGCGGCCCACTTTGCCGAGTGGGGCGCAGAGAGCAGGTTCGCATCTCACGGGGCGGGCGGCGCAGTGCCCGCGGCGATCCCGGCCGACGGGCGGGCCGCAAAGCGGGCGGCATCGCTGGCCCGCGCGGTGTCGGAAGCTCAGGCGACGACCCCCGCTACCAAACGCTTCGTGGAGCTGTTCAACGAGGCGCTCGCGCTACCGTCTGAGCAACGCCTCGTCGAAAGCGTGCTTCGCCCTCTAGCAGAAGCGATCACCGGTAAGAGGCTCCGCGGGCGCGCGAAACCCACGCAGGGCGGCGGCACCGACTGGGCGGACGCCGGCGATCAGCTCTGGGCCCTCGCCCAGGCCGCCACGAAAGAGCGTTCACGACCACCGCGGCGAGCCCGTCAAGCGTGCCCTCGGGTCCTCGCTCGAGCATTTAGCCCTGTGCCGCTGCGGTCACTCGCAGAACAAGCCTTTCTGCAGCGGGATGCACTGGTACGTCGAGTTTCGCGATCCGGCGCCCGACCCAGATCGCGAGCCGACGATCTTCGAGTGGTGTGGCGGCCTGCCCGCACTGACGCGGATGACGCGCCTGTTCTACGAGCGCCACGTGCCCGAGGATCCGCTGCTCGCGCCGCTGTTCGCCACCATGGCCCCCGACCATCCCGAGCGGGTGGCGCGCTGGCTGGGGGAGGTGTTCGGCGGCCCGTCGCTGTACAGCGACAGCTACGGCGGCTATCAGCGGATGCTCTCCCAGCACCTCAGCAAGTCGCTGACCGAGGAGATGCGCGCGCGGTGGGTCGAGCTGCTGTGTCGTTCCGCCGAGGAGGCCGGACTCCCGGTCGACCCCGAGTTCCAGTCGGCGTTCCGCTCCTACGTCGAGTGGGGCTCGCGGATCGCGCTCGAGAACTCACAACCGGGCGCCAAGCCGCCACCGGCGATGCCGATGCCGCATTGGAACTGGGGCGCCGCCGGACCGCCAGGATCGAGGGTCTCGGCGTTCGAATCGGACACCCCGGGCGACCAGCCCAAAGTCGCCCTGCCCGCCGACGGCGAGGCCATCAGCTTCGACGCCCACATCAAGCCACTGTTCCGCGAGCGCGACCGCACGTCGATGAAGTTCGCCCTTGACCTGTGGAGCTACGAGGACGTCAAGCACAACGCCGACGGAATTCTCGAGCGACTCCGCAACGGCTCGATGCCATGCGACGGCGCCTGGCCGGCCGACTGGGTCGGGGCGTTCGAGCGCTGGAACACATCAGGCAAGCCTGCGTGAATCTGGCGCGTTGCTTGCGTCGGTCAGCGTCAGAGCGTGACGATGATCTTGCCGTGGACGTGACGGCCTGCCTGTAGCGTCGCGGCCTCGCTGATCTGTTCGATCGGGAACGTTGCCGCGATTGGCACGGTCACCTCTTGCGCCACGATCGCCGCAGCCGATCTCTATCCGGGCGGCCCCTCGCGCTCGCTTCTTCGAGCGAGGCGCTGTAGTTGCCGTTCATGCACGCCGGGCAGCCAATCCTTGCCGAACGTAGCCGACGGGCCGACGCGTGGGTCGCTGAGAACATCGTCGTCACGCAAGGCGTGCACGTACGCGCGATCCTGGTCGATCCGTGCGTGTACCTGATCAGCTCCGCCGATGGACCCGTGGCCGGGGACGACGACATCGACGTCGTCCGCCGCGCCCTCGAGTGCCGCAGCGCGGCGAGATAGTCCTCGATCGGGTCGGCGGTGTCGTTCAGGTCGAGCAACGGAATCAGGACATCAGAAAGCATGTCGCCGGCGATGAGAACGCCGCGCTCCTCGATCAACAGCGCCGCATGGCCCGGGGCGTGCGCCTGATGCTCGATAATCCGGATTTGAGGGCCATCCCAAGGAATCTGCTCCGTCTCGGCGGGCAGGCCGGTAATGAGGCCGAGCATGTCCAGCGGTACCTGCTCGACGATGTCCGGCGGTATCAGCTCGGCGATGCGGGCCTTCGCACGCGCATCGGATAGCCACGAGCCGCGCGCTGCGCGCTCGCGCTCGCGCCGAGCTGCTCGAACAAGGCGGCCCCGCGCTCTGGCAAGAGTTCATGGATGAGCTACGCCACGCGCACCTTGGCTCCGAATCCCCAGCGCGATCACCAAGCCGGACGCTCTTCCGCCGGTAGCCCGATGTGATCGTCGCCGGGCGCGGCGGACGTTTCGTAAGATCGTGCGATGGCGACAACCTCCACCGGCATCCCTTCAACGACGACCATGGCCCCGGCCGAGGTCGTGCGCAGCTTCCTGCTCGCCCTCCAGGCGGGTGACCTCGACGCGGCTCTCGAGCTGCTCGCTGACGACGTGCGGTACATCAACGTCTCCCTGCCGACGGTGAAGGGTCGCGAGCGCGTCGAACGGCTCTTCCGGCCGGCCTACGCCCGAGGTGGTCGCTTCCGCGTTCATTTCCACGCGATCGCTACCGACGGCGATGTCGTCCTGACCGACCGGACCGACGCGCTCGGCATCGGACGGTTCGAGCAGCGCCTATGGGTCTACGGCCGGTTCGTGGTCAAGGACGGGAAGATCACGCTCTGGCGAGACTCGTTCGACTGGCTCGACGTTACCCTCAGCGCCCTGCGCGGGCTGGTCGCCGTCGCGATCCCTGCGCTCAACCGCCCGTGGCCGGGCGGAGACTGACCTCCGTCCCCCAGCGAACACCCGCACCTGGAGACTCACAGAATCAGCCCGCTCCGCTGATCGTGAGCGTGCCGCCAAGTACGACAACGACAACGGCGATCGCGATCATCACGAGGAGGACGACACCACCGACAGGACAACGTTCAGTCGTCGTTGGATCCGCCGCAGGTCACGCCGCACGGCCGTCATCGAGGGCGGCGGTAGATCCGGCTGCGGGGACACCTGAGCATTCTTGCGCCGGCTCCGGTCGGACACCGGATCCGCGTCCTAACCTGACATCGCCACGTCCACCCGAGCAAAAGCGATCGCCAGCGCGTCTGCCGCGCGTGTCGGCACGGAGCGTCCCCCGGACGGCACGAGGCCGAGTAGGAGCAGCGATCAGTAGATCCGGAATTTTTGCGGCCGAGCTGATGGGATGCTGCACCGGCGTCCCGAGGCGGTTCGCGCAACCATGTTCCGGCTGAGGTGTTGCTGTCTAGGTGCTCTTGAGTGGACGACCGGCGGGAGGAGCTGGACGGCTTTTGGCGCCTCGACTGTGGCATAGCGTCCGTTCCTCGCGGCGCGTGTTCTCGAGTCTGGCGATCTTGGCCGTGGCGGGGCTTGCGGCGGGGTTGGCCGTCGCCGGCGCGAACGGCACGAGCGCCAGGCGGGTCTCCGCGTCGGCTCGCGCGTCCGTCACGGGGCGCGTGGTGGGCGGCTTAGGCGACGCTGCCGGGACGCCGCCGGGCCGCGCCAACATCGTCTTCATTCTGACCGACGACCTGTCGATGGATCTGCTTCCGTTCATGCCACAGGTGAAGGCGCTCCAGGCGCGAGGCATGACCTTCAGCGACTATTTCGTCTCCGATTCTCTCTGCTGTCCGTCGCGCTCGTCGATCTTCACGGGGAACTTTCCGCACGACAGCGGTGTCTTCACCAATGTCGGCCCCGACGGCGGCATCAGGGCCTTCTTCGCCAACGGCGATGAGAACCACACGTTCAACGTGGCCCTTCAACAGGCCGGCTACGTGACCGCGATGATGGGCAAGTACCTGAACGGCTACCTGGAAGGGCCGAAGCTCTCGCCCGTTTCGAATGACTTCATCCCTCCGGGCTGGAACGAGTGGGACGTCGTGGGACTGGGCTACATGGAGTTCAACTACGAGATGAATCAGGACGGAAAGCTCCGCCATTACGGCGACACGCCGGATGATTACCTGACCAACGTGCTCGCCGAACGGGCCGTGGGGTTCATCAGGCGGGCCGCGAAGCAGACCAGGCCGTTTTTCCTCGAGGTCGCGACGTTTGCGCCTCACCGTCCGTACAAGCCGTCCCCGCGCTACACGGACGCGTTCTCCGGGATCACGGCGCCGGAGCCGCCCAACTTCGACGTCCTCCCGATCAACCCACCGAGTTGGCTCGCCGGACATCCACCGCTAACCGCCACGAAGATCCAAGAGATCAACCGCGTCTTCCAGGAGCGTGTGGAGGATGTTCAGTCGGTCGACAACATGATCGGCTCGATCGAGAACTCCCTCGCGAACCACGGGATGCTGAAGAACACCTACATCGTGTTCAGTTCGGACAACGGGCTCCACACCGGCGAGTACCGGCTGATGCCGGGCAAGCTGACGGCGTATGACACCGATATCCACGTACCCCTGATAGTCGCCGGACCGGGTGTGCCGGCCGGCGCCAAAACCGACGCTATGACCGAGAACATCGACCTCGCCAAGACGTTCACGGCGATCGGCGGCACAACGCTGCCCAGCGACGGGCACAGCCTCATGGCGCTGCTGGAGGGAGGGCACCCGTCCGACTGGCGCAACGCGATCCTGGTCGAGCACCACGGCCCCGATTACGGCCAGACTGACCCTGACGCGCAGAACTTCGACAGCGGCAACCCGACGACCTACGAGGCGATGCGGACGCCGGACTTCCTCTACGTCGAATACGCGGACGGCGAGAAGGAGTTCTACGAGCTGACGACCGACCCGTACGAGCTCGACAACATCGTCGACCGTCTCACTCCCGCGGAGCTCGCGCGCCTGCACCGGGAGCTTCTCGCCCTCGAGCACTGCCACGGCGGCAAGGAATGCTGGGCGGCCGGCCACGTCGCCCCGGCCCCTAACTGAGCCAGGCTCTGCCCTCAGCCCGCTCGGTCGGGAGACTCGGGCAGCGGCGCCAAGCCGAGCAGCAGGCGTCCCCGCGACCCCGGAACGCAACTTCTGCGCGTGCAATCGGTTTATGTGGCATTAATGTTCTGTGACGTCGCGTCAGTCGCGGGGACGTACGCGTCGAGTGGTCGTAGACCAACCGAAAGGACGATCCCCCGACATGAAGCGCTCAGTGCAGGGTCCCCTCCCGTGCCCGCTGTGGGCGGTAGCCGGTGTCTCCCTGGCCTGTCTGGCTCTCGCCGCCGCGCCGGCTGTCGCATCGGCGGCTGGGCTCAAGGCGTGGAGCTTCGTCTCCGCGCCGAACCTCCAACCGCCACAGGTGAAGGTGAACCTGTCGCGCGCCGCCGTCACGCCCGGCCTTGTGTTCATCGATCCGTTCAAGGACTTCGCCGTCAGCTCGCCGCTCGTCGGCCAGCCAGGCGGCCTGATTCTCGACAGCAAGGGCGATCCGGTGTGGTTCCACCCGGTGCCCGCAAACGAGGACTTGGTCAACCTGGAGGCGCAGAAGTACGACGGCAGACCGGCGCTGACATTCTGGGTCGGCAAGATTTCCGTGCCGCCGGCGACGGCGCTGCCGGCCGGGACGCCGGAGAGCGGGAAGTTCTACATCTACAGCGATCGCTACAAGCCGCTGCGCACGATCACGCCGGCTGACGGCTTCACCGCGGACCCGCACGAGTTCACGCTGACCGCGCAGGGCACCGCCCTGTTCACGGCGGTCAGAGTCAAGCAGGCGCCAGTGACCACGGTCGCCGGCACCGAGGAGGTGAAGCTGGTCGACTCCGAGGTCCAGGAAATCAGTTTGAAGACCGGAAGGCTGGTGTTCTCGTGGGACATGTTGAAGCACGTCAGCCTAAGCGAGTCCCAGGTCCCGCTGCCGGCGACCGGGGGTGTCTGGGACCCCTACCACATGAATTCGATCGCAGAGGACAACCACGGCCACGTCCTGATCTCGGCCCGCAACACGAGCGCTCTCTACGAGCTCAGCCACAGGACCGGCAAGATCATCTGGCAGCTCGGCGGCAAGGGATCGACCTACAAGATCGCTCCCAACGCGAGCTTCTCCTGGCAGCATTCAGCCCGCTTCGGCGCCGACAACCAGATCACCCTGTTCGACGACGCCTGCTGCGACCTCGGGGTCGCCGGCGCGGCGCCCGAGCACGCCGCGCGCGGCCTCGTGCTTAGGCTCGACGCGAAGACCAAGACGGCGACGGTCGTGCACCAGTACGAGCACCAGCCGGCGATCTCCGTGCCCAGCCAGGGCGACATGCAGACGCTGGCGGACGGCAACGAGTTCATCGGCTGGGGCCAGGAGCCGTACTACTCGGAGTACACCGCCGCCGGCAAGCTGCTCTACGAGGCGACCTTGCCGGCCGCAGATGAGTCCTACCGCGCGCTCAAGTACCGGTGGTCCGCCACGCCGTACTACGCACCGGACGTCGCCGCCGAGTCCACAAACGGCAAGCGCATGGTGTACGCGTCGTGGAACGGCGCGACCGGCGTCCGCGCCTGGGAGGTGCTGGCAGGTGCGAGCCAGGGCAAGCTCAGGGTCGTGGTCGCCGAGGCCGCGCGCAAGGGCTTCGAGACCAGCATCCCGGTCGCAGCGAAGGGGGCCTACTTCAAGGTCAAGGCGCTTGGCGCCGGCGGGAAGGTGCTGCGCGCGTCCAAGACCGTGAAGCTGGGCACGGTCGCCGCCACGGATAAGACCAGTCGCGAGACGGCCAACGCGACGTCCTCGGGCACCATGATCGAGACCAGCGACCACAACAGCAAACTGGGGAGGATCCTCGCGGCGTCCAACGGGCACACCCTTTACCTGTCCAGCAAGGACACTAAGGGCATCAGCACCTGCACCGGAACCTGCAGCGAGTTCTGGAAGCCGCTGCCCGCCGGAAGCCGGGACACGGTCAAGCGCGGCGCGGGCCTGAGCGCCAAGCTGCTCGGTACGGCCAAGCTCAGCGGCGCGAACAAGCAGCTCACCTACAACCATCATCCGCTCTACACGTACACCGGCGATAGGAGCGACACCACGACGGCGGGCGAAGGGGCTGACCAGTTCGGCGGTCGCTGGTACGTCGTCAACACGAACGGGAACGAGGTCAAGCCGAAGGCGAAGCTGACCAACCCCTGCGACCCGGTCTGCACCGGCTACTAGCCGCGTCCACGATGCGCGTTACGCCCGCCGCGGTCACGCTGCTGGCTGCCCTGACGCTCGGCGCAGCCCCGGCACGCGCCGCCACTCCAGTCACCGTATATCCGACTCCGGGAGACAGGTACGAGCAGCCCGACACCCAGATCACCTTCCGGGGAATCCCGGCGAGCGAGATCGGAACGGTCACCGTGGTTGGCTCCAAGACCGGGCCTCACGCCGGCCAGATCGAGGCCGACTCCGACGGCGACGGCGGCAGCTTCCTTCCCGAACAGCCGTTCAGGGCGGGCGAGACAGTCACTGTCACTACAGGCCTGGACTTGGTCGGCGCCACGAACGGCAGCTTCACGTTCTCGATCGAGCATCCTGGGCCGAACCTGGTGCCCGAGGTGCTCCCGGACGCCACGGGCCCGAACTCCGTTCAGCGCTTCCACTCGCAGCCAGATCTGCAGCCGGCCACGGTCCGCGTGACCAAGGACACCGAGCCCATCGCCGACGGGGACATCTTCGTCGCCCCGCAATACGGACCCACCCAGAACGGGCCGATGATCCTCGACCCGCACGGCAACCTGATCTGGTTCGACCCGATCCCGATCGGCGAGGAGACGATCGTCACCGACTTCCGGGCGCAACAGCTCGACGACCAGCCCGTGCTGACGTGGTTCCAGGGGACGACAACCTCGGGCACCGGTGAGGGCGAGGGCGAGATCCTCAACGACCGCTACCAGCAGATCGCCACCGTCCACGCCGGGAACGGCCTGCGCATGGACCTGCACGAGTTCCTGCTGACCAACGCAGGGGACGCGTACATCATCGCCGTGGCGCCCGTGGAGCTCTCGGGCGTCCACCGCTCGGTGCTCAACTCGGTCGTGCAGGAGATCGACATCAGCACCGGCCTGGTGCTGTTCCAGTGGGACGCTCTGGATCACCTCACCCCCTACGACTCCTACGAGTACGGGCCGAAGGTGCCCGGGCGCGTCTTGGACCCATTCCACACCAACTCGATCTCGCTCGATGCCAGCGGGAACCCCGTCATCTCGATGCGCGACACCGACGCCGTCTACGACATCAGCCGTGACACCGGAGCGGTGCTGTGGGAACTTGGCGGGAGGCACTCGAGCTTCAAGATGGGGGCGGGCACGCAGACAGCCTTCCAGCACGACGCAGTAGTCCAGCCGAACGGCGAACTGACCATCTTCGACGACGGCGCCGGGCCGCCCACCGTCCACGCCAGCTCGCGCGGGATCGAGGTGGCGCTGAACATGGCCAAGAACACGGCGACGCTCGTCAGGCAGGTCGGCCACTCCCCCGCGCTTTCCGCCGACTTCGAAGGAAGCTTGCAGACGCTGGCCGGTGGCGAGCTGTTTCTCGGCTGGGGCCAGCAGCCCTACTTCTCCGAGGTGAACGACAAGGGCCGGCAGGACTTCGACGCCCACTTCGCGACCGCGACCGCGAGCTACCGTGCCTACCGCTTCCCGTGGACCGCGCAGCCGCTCACCGTGCCGGCCTTGGCGGTTGGCACGAGCACCGACGGTGACCCCACGCTGTGGGAGAGCTGGAACGGCGCAACCGATGTCGCAGCCTGGCTTGTCCTCGCCGGACCCACGGCAAGCTCGCTGGTCCCGATCGGGAGCTACCCGAAGTATCGCTTCGAGTCCACCGTGACGCCGAGGACCGGCGATCCCAACGTCGCCGTGCAGGCGCTCGGGCCCACCGGCCAGGTGCTGGCGACCTCAGCGACTCAGGCTGTACCGGCACACGTCCAGATCTTCGGCTCGAGCGCGTTCGTGTCGAGCGCCAACGGGCTCGCCGGCCTTCCCGTCGGGTGCTACTCGACACAGCCGTGTCACCTATCCGCCACCGTGACCACGGGCAGAAGCGTCCTCGCCCGCAGCGGGCGCCAGTACCTCGCCGCCGAGAGCGGTGGAGACCTCTATTTCCGGCTCTCGCGCGGCGCCCGGACGCTGCTCGCCCGCTCCCGCAGCGACCGCCTGGCCGTGCAGGTGAGCGTGCAGGACTCCTCGGGCGCGCGCTCAGCGCACGGCTCGCTCGACCTGATCCGCTTCTCAACACGTGGTGCCGGACCGCCTCGAACATACAGCCAAACCTCCGAGCTGCGGTTCGTGTCGGGTACCGACTTCGTCTCGCGGACCGGCGTCGGCGCCATCCTGACCGAATGCCTGTCCGCTTCGCCCTGCCACGTCCAGACGACCGTGTCGGCGGCAGGCAGCACAATCGGGACCACCGGCAGCGAGCTCATCGGCGGTAACCAACTCGGCTACGTGTACTTCACGCTGAGCGTGGACGGACGGAAATCGCTCGCCCACGCGTCCGGCAACCAACTCCCAGTCCAGGTGACGATGACCGGAACCGGCCCCACGGCGAGCGCTCAGCTCGCCCTCGTCGGCTTCGGCTGAACAGCCGTCGGTAGTCCGCCCGGGCCTATCCTGCGGCGCGCGGCAGCTCGCCGGACTTCAGCTTGGCGATCATGTCGTCGGTCGCTTCGCGGTACACCGTGCCGTCGGCGAGTTCGAGCACCGGCAGGTACTTCTGCCCGCTGAGCTTGACGACATCGGCGCGAGCCTTTTCGCTCTTGCCGAATCCATGCTTCACGATCTCGTATTCAACGCCCTGTTCATCGAGCGCCTTTTGGAGTCGCCAGCAGGCGTCTGCGTTGACGTGCAGGAAGGTGTAGGAGCACCGGTGCAGCTTGGTCTTTGCCATGCCCCGACTCTATCCTAGACACGGCACAGGATCGTGCCGGGTCTGCTGCGCGCACCAGGAAGGTAGCGGCAAATGTTGGGCACCAAGACTCGATCTGCGCGCGCATCAGCACCCGGATAGGTTGGCGCTGAATCGCCGATGACCGACGCGCGCGCCATGCACACCGGCGCCTGGACCCGGGGCGGGCTCGGGCGGCCGGCAACGTCTGGCACAACTCCGGGATACGCTCAGCGCTGCACATGTTCGGCACCCCGTTTCGAGCACTGCGCCGGCCGCGGCCGCGCGCGGGCTGACGCCGCGGCGACGGCCGGCGTTCGTGGACGCGATCGTCGTCGGCGCAGGTCCGAACGGCCTCGCGGCCGCGATCGAGCTGGCCCGCGCCGGCCGGTCCGTCCACGTGATCGAGCGCGCCGACGAGGTCGGCGGCGGCACGCGGACGGCAGAGCTGACGCTCCCGGGCTTCCTCCATGATGTCTGCTCGGCCGTGCACCCGCTGGCGGTCGGCTCACCGTTCCTGAACGGGCTGACGCTCGAGCGCCACGGGCTGGCGCTCTGCTTCCCCGAGATCGAGGCGGCGCACCCTCTGGACGATGGCAGCGCCATCGCCGTGCGGCGCTCGGTCGCCGCTACCGCCGCCGGCCTTGGCGCAGACGGCGATGCCTACGCGTCGCTGATCGAGCCGCTCGCGCGCGGCTGGCCGGCGCTGGCCCGCTTCGCGCTGGCGCCGCTCGGAACGCTCCCGCGTGACCCGCTGCTGGCCGCGCGATTCGCACTCGCCGGTCTGCTCCCAGCAGAGCGCCTGGCCCGCTGGCGGTTCGATGACGAGCGCGGCCGGGCACTGCTGGCAGGGATGGCCGCCCACTCGATGCAACCGCTCGGTGCGCCGGCGACGGCGGCGTTCGGGCTCGTGCTGCTCGCGCTGGCCCACGCCACCGGCTGGCCGGTCGTGCGTGGCGGCTCACACGCGATCACGCTCGCGATGTGCGCCGAGCTCGAGGCGCTCGGTGGGACCGTCGAGACGGGACGCGAGCTGCGCTCGCTGCGTGAGCTCGCGGAGTTCGCGGACGTCAAGGCGATCCTGTTCGACCTGACACCACGCCAGCTGCTCGAGATCTGCGCCCCTGAAGACCTGTCGGGGCGCTACCGGCGCGCGCTGGCCCGATACCGCTATGGGCCCGGCGTGTTCAAGCTGGACTACGCGCTGTCGGGCCCGGTGCCGTGGCGGGCGAGCGAGTGCCGGGCGGCCGGCACCGTTCACCTCGGTGGAACGCTCGAGCAGATCGCCGCCTCCGAGTCCGCGGTCGGGCAGGGCAGGCACCCCGAGCGGCCGTTCGTGCTGGTCGCACAGCAGAGCATTCTCGACCGGACCCGCGCGCCGGCGGGTAAGCACACGCTGTGGACGTACTGCCACGTTCCGAACGGCTCCCAGGTCGACATGAGCGCCGCGATCGAGCGACAGATCGAGCGCTTCGCCCCAGGATTCTCCGACCTGGTGCTGGCGCGCGCCAGCCGCGGTCCGGCCCAGGTCGAGGCGGAGAACCCGAACTACGTTGGCGGCGACATCAACGGCGGCGCCGCAACCCTGATCCAGACGTTCGCGCGCCCGGTGGCGCGCGCCTGCCTGTACACGACGCCCAACCCGAAGCTATTCCTGTGCTCGTCCGCGACGCCCCCCGGTGGCGGCGTCCACGGCATGTGCGGCTACCACGCCGCCCGCGCCGTCCTGCGGCGAGCGCTGCGCTGATCGTCGCGTCCTGTTCGCGCGGGACGGGCGGCGGGGGCGGGCGGCGGCGTTCAGGCAGGCCCCTTCGGGCTCCAGGCGCCGCTGGGCAGATCGTGCCCTTCCTTCAGGGCGCTGTCGGTTCGCGCCGAGCGCGCCACGTGTTTGGCCAGCGCCTCGGCATACATGACGTCCCGCTTCTTCTCCAAGCGCTCGGCGTGCTCCTCGGCGCGCTGGAACAGCTCCTCCGGGATCTCGATCGTGACCTTCGGCGACGAGCGCGGCATGACATGCCGACTCCGCAGCGAGCCCGGCCGCGCGTGCTTCGTCACCTCGATGTACCGGTCGATCGCCGCGGCATAGAGCTCGTCGATGGACTTGCCGAGCTCCTCTGCCTGTGCGGTGGCGAGCTCCAGCAGCTCCTCTGTCAGTTGGACGGTGACGGTTGGCACGGCCGGAGACCCTACCATCGCGTGCCAAGAGGTCGGCGTCAGCGGGCGCGCACGATCAGCACGTGGCACGGTGCGGCGTGGGATATACGGTCGGCCACGTTGCCCGGAAGGATGCGTGAGGCGCCGGTCATGCCGTTGCTGCCCACGACGAGCAGGTCGGCGCCCTCCTGCCCGGCGACGGCAAGTAGGGCCTCGGCAGCGTCGCCGCTGCGCCTGTGAGTAACCGCGGCGACGCCGGCCGCGCGGGCCGCCCCTGTCGCTCTCACCAGGAGCGAGTCGGCGCCGGCCGGCTCCTGGAGGGCGCCGTACGCGCTGACGACATGAAGTGCGGCGCCCGGGACGGCGGCGAGCTCGAGTGCCGCAGCCAGCGCTGTCGCCGCCGTCTCCGAGCCATCGACACCCACCACGATGGTCCGGATCGGACGGGGCGGTGCGACGGGTGGCCGAGACGTCGACCTCAGGCCTTCCACGACCGTCCTCGCCGGCACCAGCCGTCCTGCCGCCACCGCGCGCAAGACCCGGCCGAGCCGCGTGCCCATTCCCCGCTTGGGCGGCAACGCGATCTCGAGCTCGACCGCGCCGCTCTCGAACCTTCGCCGCCGATCGCCGGCGCCCTCGAGCAGCGCCAGGGACGCCTCGTTATCGCTTTGGACCACGGCGCTGAACCGGCGCACGCCCTCGCGTCGTGCCCGATAGGTCAGGCGACCTGCGAGCGCGCGCCCCAGGCCGCGTCGCTGCCACTCGTCCACGACGGTGACAGAGATCTCGGCGACCTCTGGATCGCTGGTCGAGCGAATGTAGCGAGCGACGCCCAGCACCTCCCCACTCGCGAGATCGACGGCGACGATGGCCTCGTGGTCGCGGTGGTCGACGTCGACGAGGTAGTCGAGCTCCGATGCCGACAGCTCCGGCTTGGCGGTGAAGAACCGACGGTACCGGGACTGCTCGCTCAGCCGCTCGAAACTGGCCGCCAGCAGCGGCTTGTCCCCGGGCGCGATCGGGCGCAGGCCCACGCGCGCGCCGTCTCGCAGGGTCACGGTTCGGCGCCCGGAGGCGCTATCTACGCCTCTCACGGGCGCCGGTGTCCGGGCTCAGACTGCGGGCGCCGCGACCTTCGCATCCTGCCTGGTCTCGCCGTGGCGGTCGATCCGCCGCAGGGCCGAGAGGGCGGCGTTGTAGCCACACATGCCGTGGGCGCCCGCGCCCGGAGGCGTTGCGGCCGAGCAAAGGTAGATCCCGGGGATGCCGGTCGAGTACGGGTCGAGCGCGACCCGGGGCCGGAACACGAGTTGCAGCGCGTCGTTGCTGCCCGTGACCACGTCGCCGCCGACGTAGTTGGCGTTGTGCGCCTCGGTCTGCGCGACCGACCTGGTGGCGCGGGCGAGAATGCGCTCGCGGAACCCGGGTGCGAATCGTGCGATCTGCGCCTCGATCCGCGCGGTCGCGTCACCGGTGTATCCGGCGGGAACGTGGGCGTAGGAGTAGACCGGATGCACGTCTCCCTGCGATCGTCCCGGATCGGCCAGGTACTGCTGGCAGACAAGCACGAACGGTGCGTCGGGCATGCGCCCGGCGTGCACGAGCTTCTCGGCTGCGGCGATCTCCTGGAGGCCGCCACCGACGTGCACGGTGCCGGCGCGGCGGGCGGGTTCGTATGCCCACGGGATGCCACCCTCCACGGCGAAGTCGACTTTGAAGGTCGCGGGGCCGTGGCGGTACCGGGTCAGCGCCCGCGCGATCCGGCGCGGCATCCGGTCTCCCGCAATCCGGGCGGCCGCCGCGGGTGCTACGTCGAGCATCACGATGTCCGCTCCGTCGAGCTCCCTGAGCGACTGCACCCGGACACCGGTCTCGAACCGTGCGCCGGCTCCCTCGAGCAGCGCGATCATCGCGCGGCTGATCGAGCCAGAGCCGCCCTCGGCGACCGGCCATCCGTAGCGGTGCGCCGCGGTCCCGAGGGCCACGCCGATCGCCGAGGACATCGGCGACGCGAAGGGCCTGAACGCATGCGCGGCGACGCCCGCGAACAGCGCCCGTGCCTCTTCAGTCGACCAGCGGCGAGCAAGCAAGGCCGCCGGCAAGGCTGAGTACAGCCCGAACCGGGTCAGCTCGACGGGGTGCTCGGGCACGTGCAGCATGGGGCGCAGGAAGTCGGCGGTGATGTCGTCGAAGCGCTCGGCGAGCGCTCCGAACACCGACCGCCACGCGGGGCCGTCCTTGCCGAGCGCACCGGCCGTCTCGACGACGGACCGGTACGCGGCGCCACCGCGCCGTCCGTCCAGTGGATGGGCGTACTGAATCTCCGGCCAGCGCCAGGTCAGTCCGTGCGCCGCGAGATCGAACCGTCGGCTGAACGGGGTGTCGACCGCGAGCGGGTGAGCCGCCGAGCACTCGTCGTGGAGCAGGCCCGGGAGCGTCAGCTCCGCCGAACGGGTACCGCCCCCCAGCGTCACGTCCGCCTCGAGCACGGTCACCTCGAAGCCTTCGGAGGCGAGGGTGAGGGCGGCAGCGAGCCCGTTGGGCCCGCTGCCGACGACGATTGCACTGGTCATGCCGTCACCAGGCCTTCGTGCGTCGCCGCGGCCCGGGGGCTGTAGCTGACACGCTCATATCCTTCCCGGCGCCAGTCGACCTGCGTGGCGATGGGGCCGTCGGGCAGCCATGGGATCTCCTTCACAGCGTCCTGCACCGCCCAGCTGCCGCGCTCGACCACGCCGACGGCGGCGTCCATGACCCAGTACTGCTGGCGTCCGCTCCACACGGGCTCGGATTCGACCCAGACGACGGTGAACTCGCCGGGCGCGAACTGGCAGCGCTTCTGGATCGCCTCGATCATGCGCTGATCGTGCAGGTGACCGTCGCCGAAGTTGAAGCCGACGATCGCATTGCACATGAACTCCGCCTCGCGGAGCGTGTAGGTGTCGATGTCGTCGCCCAGATGATTCATCATGACGGAGTTAAGACCCCGGGCCTGGCTGTGCATCGACCGCCAGGCGAGGAGCATGTTCAGCAGGATCTCCGCCACCCGCTCGTCGTAGCCCAGCAGCGGGGCCTTGATCTGGAGCTGATCCTTCTGCACCGGCGCGCCCTTGACGATGCACTCGCCCAGCTTCTCCTCGGACCCCGGCGCGAACGCCCACATCGCCGAGGCCCAGTTCCCCGCGTACTGACAGGCGGGACGGGTCCGCGTTGCCGACAAGACCTACGACGTCACGTTCGAACCGGCCGGTGACGACGTTTCCGACGCTATCGACGCGGCGTACGAGGCGAAATATCCGGGGAGCCCGGCCGTCTCGACCGTGCAGGGCGACGGTCCGAAGTCGGCCACCGCGCGAATCGCGCCCCACTGACCAGCTCCATCCTCATCACTTTCGATCTAGAGAGCAAGGTTGCACAGATGTCTCACAAACAGACTTGGTTGATCACCGGCGCTGGACGCGGCTTGGGTGTCGACATCGCCCAGGCGGCGCTGGCCGCCGGCCACAATGTCGTCGCGACCGGCCGCAACCCCGACACCGTCACGCAGGCGCTCGGGAACGCCGACAGTCTGCTGGCCGTCAAGCTGGACGTCACCAACCCACAGGACGCCGCGACGGCAGCCAAAAGCGGCCGTGGACCGCTTCGGTGCCATCGACGTGCTCGTCAACAACGCCGGCAACTTCTATGCCGGCCACTTCGAGGAGCTCACACCCGAGCAGATCGACGGGCAGCTCGCGACAAGCCTGACCGGCCCGATGAACGTCACCCGCGCCGTCCTGCCCGTCATGCGCAAACAACGCTCCGGCACGATCATCTCCATCTCATCAACCGCGGGATTCGTCGGCTTTAAGTTCTGCACCGCCTACTCGGCAGCGAAGTTCGGCCTGGAAGGCTGGATGGAATCGCTCACCCCCGAGGTCGAGCCGTTCGGAATCACGACGACGATCGTCAGCCCGGGCTCGTTCCGCACCGAACTGCTCACGAACGAGTCGACGGCCTATGCCACACCATCGATCGATGACTACGCCGACCGCGGCGCCCAACAGCGCGCAGCGTGGAACGCGCGCAACGGCCAGCAGGCCGGCGACCCGGCCAAGCTCGCCTGCAGCAACAGATCAACGCCTACCGTGACCTGTCCTAGACAGGTGCCAGCGACTACTCCTTCTGCGAATACTCCCGCGCGCGTTGCCGAGGTTGACGGGTGATCTGGCCTGACTACCGTGGCGCCAGACTGACTAACGCGCCGGTGGGCGGCGCTGGTCGCGCGGGCTCGTTTTCGGTTGCTGCCGACGAGAATGAGTGGACGCAGTTGCGACCGCTCTCCTTGGCGGCGTACAGCGCACGGTCGGCGTTGCGCAGCAGTCCGTCGGCCGTCGCCGCGTCGGCGGGCATCGCCGACACCCCGAGGCTCGCGGAAATCGCGGCGACGCCTCCGAGGTCGGCGTGTCCGATCTCGACGCGCAGCTTCTCGGCCACGAGCAGGCCGATCTCGCGGCCGGTGTTGGGAAGCAGTACGAGAAACTCCTCGCCGCCGAAGCGTGAGGCGAAGTCGCCTCCGCGGATCGTCGATCTGATGATGTGCGCCACGAGCGCGAGGGCCTTGTCACCGGTTTCATGCCCATGGCGGTCGTTGAGTCCCTTGAAGTGGTCGATGTCGATCATGACGGCCGCCAGGGGAGTCACGCTGCGACCTGCGAAGGCCGCCATCCGCTTGAGGGTTTCTTCGGCCGAGCGCCGGTTGGGCAGCCCCGTCAGCGTGTCGCTGAGAGCGTGCATCTCGGCGAGCGCCAGGCTGCGATGATTCGCGATGACCGGCGCAGCCTGACCAACGGACTCGCTCAGACGCAGGCGGCGCTCGCTGCTGATGGACTTCGGCGAAGCGACCAGAACGGAGCCGATCACTCGCCCGCCGACCAGCAGCGGCTCGCAGGCCGACGCGACAGGCAACGCGCCACAGATCTCGCAACGCGATAGCCGATCGTCTCCGGGGCGACGGTCGTAGGAGTGACTGAGTCGGACGGCCATGCACGAGCGCGGACGTAGCGTTTCGACATCTGCGATGGGCAACCGAGACTCATCCGCGTTGATACCGCGCGTGACTTCCAGCTGGTCGTCGCCGGCGATGCGGGTGAGGACGATTGCAGCGGCCTGCGTGACGAGCCGCTCGATGTGATGGATCAGCAGCAGGCGCGACTCGCTTTCGGACTCCGAGCCGTGCAACAGTTCACGTAGCTCGTCCTGCGCGCCTTGACGCGCGTCTTCGCGGCGAATGAGGCGCCGTGCCAGCAGCCCGATCGCGGCGAGCAGCACGGCCAACCCAACCGCGACACCCATGGCGACCCTGGTTGCGACAGTCAGTTCTCGGTTACGTTGCGTCGCAAGCGACGCGTCCAAAGCGTCGTGAGACGCGCGAAAGCCATCCATGATCGCCTTCTCCTGAACGGCTTCGGGAACAGACGGCCGCCGGCCGGTTTGACCAAAACGGCTGATCGCAGCCTCCACTTCAGCGTGCCAGCGGTCGGCACGCTGTGCTTGATCGTCAAGCATTCGATCCAGGTCAACGTTCCCAACCTCAAGCGACCGGAGCGCGGCAAGATTCGCCTTGAACGCGCTCGTGCCGTCCTCCCACGGGACAAGAAACGTCCTTTCTCTGGTCTCGAAGAACCCTCGAGAGCCAGTCTCCTGGTCGAGCAATGCCGTCAGCATGCCCTGCGCTGCGACCTGCTGGCGCGCGCCGAGTAGGGCAGCATTGCGCTGAATGTCCGAGGTCGCGAACAACGCGCCCGCGATCAGAATGACAATTGCGGCGAGGACGGAAAAGACTCGCCGCATGGACACAAGTCCCATCAACGATCTTATCGGCGCCTGCCACCAAGGCGTGAGCCGTGGCGGCGAGAGCCCGAGCCCGGTGCCCTCGGCAGCGACGGAGGGACGCATCCTGATGGCTGTTGAGTAGTTCTCATGTCCGCACGAAGCGTCGAACGGTCTACGGTTCCGACCGCTCTGCCGAATAGGTATCCATGGAACCTGAACCTCACGACGCCCAGACTGATCGCGATGTGAGCGATTCGGTCCCGTTCGAGGTGCACGACCGCCGGCACGGCGACGCGGTGGGTCACCGGCTGGCGCGGGTCTATGGTCACGCGTTGCAAGTCGGGGACCCGCAGGCGGCAGCAACCGCGATCGTGAAAGCGCTCGGAGAGGGACTCACTCCGGTGGAGGTCCAATCGCGGGTGATCGCGCCGGCGATGCACGAGATTGGTGAGCTCTGGGAGAGCGGCTCTGTCACAGTCGCGCAGGAGCACCTCGCGACCACACTCAGCCATCATGTCCTCTCGCGCCTGTACTCGGGGATGCTTGGCGGGACGCAGCGTCATGGCGGCTCCGTTGTGGTCGCGGGCGTACCGGGCGAGCATCATCTTCTCGGGCTGCGGATGGCCGCTGACGTGTTCGAAGGTGCGGGCTTTGACGTGCGCTTCCTGGGCACTGATGTGCCGCATGACTCGCTGCTCGCATGGGTGGCGGACCATGACCCCGCGATCGTCGCGCTCGGAGCCACGATGCCGCTGGACGGTGCCAGCCTTCTCCAGCAGTTGCAGGCGCTCCAAGGTCTCGACCCAGCACTCCAGCTGGTCATCGGCGGCCAAGGGGTGCCGATCGCTCTACGGCAGACCACCGGCGTCTTCTATGCGGCCACCACCGAGCAACTGGCCGAGTACACGAGCCATCCACAGAACGGGCGCCCGCAGGGTGCGCTCCCGCGCGAGATTGCTCCCGGGGGGATCGGTTTCGAGCCGGTCATCAACCGCTCGCCACTGTTGAGCGACGGGTTGGAGGCACGCTTTGACCAAACGATCCTTGCGATGGCGGATACTGCCCGCGGGGAAACGCGCCGCGCCGTGGCGCTGGAGCTGATCGCGTTCCGCGATCCGCTGACCAAGCTATGGAACCGGCGAGCGTTTGATGACCGCTACGAAACGCTGCTCGAGGACGCGATCTCTCCTCCGCCGACATTGCTGATCATCGATGTCGACCGATTCAAGTCGGTCAACGACGGCTTCGGCCACGACGCCGGCGACCGAGCGCTCGTCGGTGTCGCACGCTGCATAACCCAGTCCATTCGAGAGAGCGATTTCGTCGCCCGCATCGGGGGTGACGAGTTCGTGGTCATGCTCCCAAATGCAGCTGCCGAGCTGGCCGCGAAAGTCGGTGATCGGATCCGCGCTCGGATCGAACTCGACCTCACCGACCCGCAGATCACGGTCAGCATCGGAATCAGTGTCCCGGACCACACAGACCGCCGACGTGCGACCATCGAAGCCGATCAGGCCCTCTACAAGGCCAAAGCGCTCGGCCGCAACCAACTCGCTTTCACCTGATACGACGAGCTCCAGGCGGGGTCGCGGGTCCCCGAATGGCTCGCCAGCTCGCCGCTGCTTTCCGTGACAGGAGGCGTCTCAGACCCGCGGCCGAGACGACCCCTCGCGTCTCGGTAGCGGACGCCTATGCTGCCGCGCTTACTGGTAGAGCACCAGCGTGTAGGCGAGGTACGCGAAGCACAGGCCGAACAGGCTCCAGATGATCGGCCAGCTCACCGTATGCAGGAACGCAGTCTCGAACTGTCCGACGCGAAGGACGTAGACGAGAATGATCACCAGAACAGCCGCGTAACAGATGATCGCCGCCACTGCGGGCGGGGCGAGACCAAGGACTGGGGCGATGATCAGACCGAGGAGAACCCACGCGGTGATCGCCACCACGTCAACGGCGACGCTGGTCCGCTCCCGCCCCACGATTGTCATGAACCCGGCGGCGCCGACCAGCGCCGCGACCATAAACACGCCAAGTGACCAGTGGGCGCTGAAGCCGAAGATCGCGCTCGTCAGTTCGCCTCCGCACCACAGCAGAAACGGAATGATCAAGGTAGTCGCCGCGAAGCAGAGGAACATGTCGGTCTCTTGATCCCACGGGTTCCCGAACACGGGGCTGCCGGGCACCAGCGCCGCTCTCAGCGCGGAGGGCGCAAGCGTCTCCCGGAGCGAGGGCGTGGTTGACGGTTCCGTTTCCAATTCTGGAGGCCTCAGTCGCCCAATCGTACGGAATCAGGGCAGAAGCAGTCGGGGCCAGAGACCGGGATCGCCACCGTCAGCGCCGCTCGGGCTGCCCCGGCGCGTGTTCTCGCGCGATCAGACGGCGACTCGCGCGGCACTCGGCTGGGCCTCCACACGCACTTCCACGGCCTCGGCGCTCGCTCGTCCTTTGGCGAGATGCATCGCGATCGCCCAGATCCGGCCGCGTGACCGCCCCACGCCCGGCTTGCTCAGACTCGCGTCAGGCACAACGTCAGGACGTCGGCCGCCTGGCGGAAACTGGACACGTCCAGCACCCTCGGTCCGAGGGTCCCGCAGCGGATACGACCTTCTCACAAACCTCTGTTTGCGGACACCGGGGGCGTTCCGGTCCGCCGACCGGGACCGTGACTTCCGCCTCGGAGCGATGCAGCGAGTTCATCGCACGAGAGCGCATGATGAGCGACGATCGTGGCATTGGGGGCTCGAGCGGCGCCCGCCTGTGGCGCCTGCTCATGGGCGAGCACGAGCGTGCGGCGGCCGCAGAGGTGACGCCTCCATCCGTGGAAAAGCAACCGCCCCACCGGGAACACCCGGATCACGAGAACGATCGTCCGCTGGCCCAGCCCTCCAGCCAGCGCGGAGATCGTCGCGGTGCCGGCTAAGGTGACAACCGGTACTTGGCCGCTGGTTCCAGTCGAGCCCGAGCAACTGGCGGCCTGGGCCCACCGTCCGACGAGCTGCGCAAGATGGTGCCCGGTGGGATCCCACGGGCCCCTCGCCCCTTCCTGGTCGCGCGCCGACCAGGATCCGCTCAGAGCGGCTCGCGGAACGCCGTCGAGGGACCCGAGGTCGGGTATAGACGCACTCCCATTGAGAGCGACGTCGAAGGCGCGCGGCGCAGTTCCCTTTCAAGCGTTCGCGTTTCAACCACTGCCGGAGCGACAGCGCGAACCGTCAGCCTCGTCGCGGGGGTCGCGAGCGTGATGACCAGGTCGGCACCCGTACTGGCCGTGCCGAAGCCAACCGCCTTGCCGTCGACCTTGACCGTGACGTCTCGCAGCAGCGTCGAGCGCTTGCGCGAGAAGCTGAGTCCTCTGCGCAGTGCGAGCTTGATTTGCTTCAACGGCGGAGCCGACGTGCCTGCGACAGCGGCGATCGCCAACCGTGGATGACCGTCGCTGCCGCCGGCGAAGCTGGGTGCAGACACGCTCGGCGGGCCCGGCGGCCCAGCCGCCTGGAATGACCAGTCGATATCGGCTTGCCCGGGCTGGCTGACCGACACGGCGTAGCTGCCGGGGACGAGCGGCTGGCGAGGTATCAGCAGCACCGCGTTGCCGCCCTGCAGGATGCCGAGTCCGGTCGGTCCATACACGGTGTCGGTGCTGTAGTAGGTGAACTGGTCCACCACGCAGAGCGTCTTTGCGGCGCTGGATTCCAAGGCCCCTGACGGTGCGGTCAGGGTTGCTGACAGGCCCTGCGATGGTGTGCTCACCAGCATCACGATCAGCGGCAGCCCGACTTCGTCCCCCTGCCAACCGCAGGTCTGGGTCGGGTCAGGAAGTTCGCCGCCGAAGTCGAGCAGACTCGTTGTGCTGCCGGGCCCCGGATAGAGGATCGGAGCTGTCTGCTGAAAATCTCCGTTCAGGCCACTGATCACGTCGAGTCCGCCATATCCGTTCCCCACCGCCAAAGCCACCTGGGTCAGGTCAGGGCGCAGCATCCCGATCGCGTGAAACGGTGCCGCCAACCATTCGTCAAGAGCGCCCAGGTCGGTGGATGCCCCTGGCGCCAGATCACTTGACGCCGCTTCCTTGGCACCGCTCGCGGTGTAGTAGGGGCTCGCCGGGTTCTCGGTGTGCAGTGACGCGTATTGCCCCGTCTTATACGTCGCCGGCGTCTTCGCCAGGTAGATGAAGTGGTTCAGCAGTCCCTGATCCCAAGCCGGGTTGTCGGTCACGGGCGGCAGCCCGGTCGCGGCACGCCAGTAGTTGATCGTCGCCAGCCACGCCGGCTCGCCGGCGGCACTGGTCGCTGCTCGAGCTGGCCGCGCAAACTGCGAAGCCACCGCCAGTCCCGCCGTGACAACCACAGCAGCTACAACAGCAGTCCGCCTGGGTGACAGCACCCGGTTCAGACCCATGTCCCTGAGCACCCTTCCCGCTTTGACGACCTCGTCCGCGAAGCCTACTGAGCGACGTCGCAGTGCGCGGCCGGTCACCGCGATCGCGGTCCAGGTCGCTCTCGTTGTACACATGCTTGCAACGAATGGAGGCACCAGATCTGCGGCCGCGGCAAGCTCGGCTTCGCCCAAATCCAAGCGCACCGGTCAGCGCCTTCGAGCGTGTCGCCCGCCTCGAAGTTGGACTGTCCGATGGTCTCGACTCCGCCGCCGGCCGGCGGACCTTCTCAGAAACCTTGATCTGCGGACACCGTTGCTCGCTTGGCCACTCGACTGCTCTTAGACAGGAGCACTCGTCCGCGGCCGAGCTCTCGGGAGGATCCGGACGCCAGCTGCGTCGCCGAAGCCGTCGCGAGCGCTGAGCAGGGTGAGCGTGGATCCTGCTGGTGCGAGAGTGCCAGAGCGCGAGCAGGCTGGCCTCGTCCACGGCGAAAGGCGAGGGATCCTGACGCCATTCGGCGGGCGCGACCGCAGCGGGCGGTCTGAAAGGCGCGATCGTGTTTGCTGCTCAACCACGTTCCGTCGCGGCCGGGCCGTCTTTCGCGGGGGCCGACGGCCGCTGTCAGCGATGTCCGCTACAAACCAGGCGTGGCAGCGCGCCGTCCATCTGCTCCGCCTGTAAGAGCGGCTTCGTTCACGAAGGGCGAGGTGATTGGCGAGCGCCTGTTCGACCGCCTGGATCTGGGCCTGGGTGAATCCGGCGAACGTCGATGAATCGAAGTAGCCCGTCTGAATCTGGCTATCGAGTGCGGCTTCGCGGCCAGGGTGCCGGTGCCGGCGATCACGCCGACCGCGGCATCTCCCCCGTCCCGCTGGCGCTGCCGGAAGCCGCTTGACTCGACGCGGCGCCGTGGCTAACGTGGCCGACCGGCACAGGCAAGCCAGCTATCGGGAGATCGCCATTCCGTCAGAACAGAGGTTCGACTTCGGCTACCACGTGATCACTTGGGACCTGGCGGGACGCCCCTTGGACCCTGCGTTCGCGGTGATCGCAGAGCAGGGCTTCGGATGGTTCGAGGCGGGATTCGGTGACACGCTCGGGTTGGACTACTCCCGCAGGGTGATGACGCTCGGACCACGTGAGCTTCCGCGTGTCGCCTCGGACATAGACCTGCTCGGTCGACTGGCCTACTTCGGGCGGGTCCAGCAGGAGCATGGCCTTCGGCCGTCATCGCTGTTCTGCGGCGGCGAGTGGACCGACCCCGCCTTATGGCCCCACGAACTCGCCAGGGTCGAGGTTGCCACGCGCCTGTTGAGTAGCTTCGGTGCCCCGGTACTGACGTGCAGCGGCGGCCTCCCCGAGGGCACCGATGTGCGCTCGAAGTCCGACTACCGTGAGTTTGCCGCCCGGCTCGAGGTCATCGGCGGGTACACCGCCGAGTTCGGAATCCGGACGGTTTACCACCCCCATCTCGACACGTTCATCGAGACCCGCGAGCAGCTTGATCGCCTGATGGATGTGCTCGACACCAGCCTCGTCGGACTCTGCATCGACCCGGCGCATCTGTATGTGAAGTTGAGCGATCCCGTCGACGTGTTCACGACCTATGCCTCCGTGATCAACCACGTGCACCTCAAGGACTGCACCGGCGACGAGACGACGTTGCGAGGCTACGACCGGTATTTAGCGTTCGCACCACTCGGAACCGGCTCGATCGACCTCCGCGGGATCGTCGACGCGCTTCTCGATTCTGGGTACGACGGTCTGGTGACAGTCGAACTCGACTACTCGGAGACGCCGGAGGAAGACTGCCGCCGGTCCGCCTCCTACATTCGCGAGAACCTTGGTCTGAGCCTCACTGCACCCTCGCCCGCCCATACGTGAGGCTGGAGCCGGCGCCGCCGCGTGCGACTCGGTAGATGGCGAGGGCCGCGGCGAGGGCCCGCCGCGCCTCGCGCGCGTCCACGAGCGGCGCTCGACGGCTCGCCAGCGCATCGACGAAGTCCCGCACAATCGCGATATGGCCGTCGAGCATGATGCCGCGCGGGGAGGCGCTCGCGCCTAGGCGGGATCGTTCAGCGAGTGAGGCGAGCTTGGGCGGCGTGCCCGCGCTCTGCCAGGTGACGATCGCTTCACCTTCGACCTGCACGAGCCCTCGCGTGCCGTACAGCTCGAGGCGGTGGGGCGCGCCGCGGGACACCGTCGTGGTGGCCGTGATGGTCGCCAGCGCGCCGGACGCAAAGCATAAGCAGGCAGCTAGCGTGTCCTCGACCTCGATTGTGTGCTCGAGAGTCTCGACACTGGCCTGCACGGAGATCGGGTCACCCAGATACCAGACGAGCAGGTCGAGCAGGTGGATTCCTTGGTTCATCAGCACGCCGCCGCCATCCATCGCCCAGGTCCCGCGCCACGGGGCCTCGTCGTAGTAACTCTGCGGGCGGTGATACGGGATCGTTATCGTGCCCAACGTCAGCCGCCCGAACTCGTCACGCGCGATGGCCTCGGCAATCGCGCGAAAGACCGGGTCCGTGCGTCGCTGGAGGACGACGCCAACGGTGACGTGGGACGCCGCCGCGGTCGCGATCACGGCGTCGGCGTCCTCGAGCGAGAGCGCGATCGGCTTCTCGATCAGGACGTGCTTGCCGGCCTGAGCGGCGCGAATCGCTTGCTCAGCATGTAGGCCGCTCGGCGTGCAGATGCAGATCGCGTCGACCTGCGGGTGCTCGAGCAGGGCCGACTCGGTAACGCACGGGGCGTCGAACCTCCGGGAGATCTCGGCGGAGCGCTCCTTCCGGTGGCCGGCGATCGCGATCAGCTGAGCACCTGCTGCCGCATTGGCGCGGATCGCGTCGCGATGGTACTCAGCGATCATGCCGCTGCCAACGATTCCAAACCCGGTCACGTCGCCGCTCAACCTCACCGCCCGGCCGACAGTACAGAGGCTCAGGCTGGTCCGCCGTGGAACGTAAGAACGGGCTGCTCCTGGAGGGTCATCTCGCCGCACGCCGACCTCGATCGCCCCGGGGTGCCGCCCGACGGCGGACAGGTCGCTGACCGCGATCCCGCTCAGGCGCCGCCGACCTCCTCTGGCAGTTCGTACCACTGAGCTCGCTCACCGACGAGCGCTCGCGTTTTCCAGCGTCTGGACTTGCGCTGGGCGGAGATCAGATCCTGCAGCGTCTGCAGTCGCCGGATGATCAGCGCTTGCTCCTCTGCGGCCAGCCCGTAAGAGCCGGCCGCGCCCGCGAGGCGGTCGAGGTTCCCCGTGACCGTTCGCCACAGACCCCAGTCGGCGGCACACTCGGCCGCGACACAGCTGCCGCTCAGCTTGTCGGTGTCGCTGTCGCCGATCTCGTGGTCCAGCACCAATGCCAGCAGGTCGCGCTGATCCTTGTCGTTGAGCTCGACGATCTGCAGCTTGGTCAGCATCAGGTCTGCCGGGGAGAGAGTCAGCGGATGCAGGTGCAGGCGGTCACCCAGCGGCAGTGTGTGGCACATCTCGAACCGCCCGACGAAGACGTCGACCTGGCGGTTGTGGGTGGTGTCGTTGTAGATCAGGCGAAAGTGGCCGTGCATCGCGTTGAACTGCCTGTCCTGGTCGTAGCCGCGCGCCTCGAACAGCTTCGCGACCTGCGTCGAGGAACGGCGTGGGGCGAACAGGTCGATGTCGTTGTAGGTCCGGGTCAGGGGCGCGTACTGCCGGCTGCTGCGCACCCGGATCGCGACGCCGCCGAACAGCCGGAGTGTCAGGCCCCGCTCCTCGGCGGCGCGGACAAGAGCGAGCCCCTCCGCGATGATGTCCGCAAGCGGCTCGTCCGGAGGTGGAGTCGCGGTGGTCGAATCGCTCATCGCTCTGGCTGGTCAGCCGGTTACGAATTGGTAGCTGTTGACGCGCCCGTCGCCGAGCGCGAGCAGCGCGCCTGCGAGCACTCCGCTCGTGTACTCCGAGCCAGGGTTCAGGCAGATCGTGCGGCCGAGCGACTCGGCCGCCTTGGACTCGTGGACGTGGCCGAACAGCCCGCACAGCGGCTGGTGGCGCTCGATCCACGACCGCACCGCCGAGGAGCCGACATGCGTCATCGTGAGGCCCCCGGTGGTCGCTTTCAGGCTCAGGTCGGCGGTCAGCTCGGGAGCGACGTCAAGCCCGGTCCCGAGCGGCGGCACGTGGATCACGGCGACGACGTTACTCGGGTCCGTGACCTGCTCCCAGAGCGATTCCAGGCGCGCGCCGAGGTCCTCCTCGGTCAGTTCGCGCTCCGTTCTCCACGGCGTGATATTGGAGTAGCCGGTGGTCACCATCTCGTGCCGGTCGTCGATCCGCACACAGCCCCCCTCCACGTACTGGACGGTGCGCGCGGCCTCGATCACGGGGTCGAGCTCCCAGAAGTCGTCGTTGCCGGGCGTCACGTAACAGCTGATCCCTGTCCCCTCGAGCCGCTCGTCGGCGAGGTCCATCCACCGCCGCATCCCCTCGACCACCAGGCTCGTGAACACCTTCGCCCGGTGGCTCTCGTCGGCGAGAGCGTCGAGCTCGTCCTGCTCGGCGACGAGCGGGTACTGGCCGTCGTCGCGGATTGCCTTCACGAGCCCGTCCAGTTCCTGGCGGGTTGTGAGGATGTGGTCGCGGTTGGCGAAGTGAGCGGTCCACCGCTCGCCGGACTGACGGATCGGGACGAGGCTCTTGCCGGTGATGTCCCCGCCCACGATCAGATGCGTGGCGCCATAGAACTTGCCGGCGTTGAGGAACTTCTTGAAGCAGAGGTCGGAGCCATGGATGTCGGTGGCAAAAAAGATCAGCGTGGCGCGCGACCGTTCGCTCGCACCGTTTCGCTTGCCTTTCCCGAAGCCGCGCATCTATCCCGTCCGTGCCGCGGAAGCGAGTGCGGCGCCGCATGACTCGCGCACGACGAGCTGTGCCTTGAGCATGATCCGGCGGCGGTCGAGGGTGATCGTCTTCGCTTCGATCTGCTCCTGCAGCAGCTCGACCGCATTGGCCACGATCAGCGCCACGGGCTGCGCGATCGTCGTCAGTGGCGGTGTCGCAGCCGCCGCCAGGGGGATGTCGTCGAAGCCGACGACCGCGAGGTCCTCGGGGACGCGGCGTCCTGCGGCGCGGGCCGAGTGGAGCACGCCGAACGCGAGTACGTCCGTGGTCGTCGCGATCGCAGACATGTCTGGCCTGGCCGCGAGCCATTCGCTCGCGATCCGCGCGGCGTTCTCGAAGACGAGACGGCCCGCGTCGGCGACCAGCTCGGGGTCGTAGCGACCGCCGGCGTCCTCGAGCGCTCGCCGGTAGCCCTCCTGGCGGAGCTGGTCGTGCGGGCCGTAGATCAGGCCGATCGTTTGGTGGCCCATCCGCTGCAGGTGCGCGACCGCGCTGTACATCCCGTGCATGTCCTCGACCTCGACGACCGGAACGCGGACGAAATCGCTTGGCATGTGACAGTCGATCAGGACCGCCGGCACGCCGGCGCGGATGATGTCCTCGAGGCTGTCGGGCTGCCCGGCGACGATGATGCCGTCGCACGGATGTCCGAGGAACAGGTCGATGTAATGAGCTTCGACCGCGGGCTCATAATTGGTGGTTCCGCACAGCACCGAGTAGCCTCGCGCCCGGCACTCGGTGTACAGGGCCTCGACGAGCTCGCTGATCAGCGGGTTCCCGAGCGAAGGAGCGATCACGCCGATCGTGAAGGTCCGCTGCCGTCGCAGGTTGGATGCCATCAGGTGGGGGCGGTAGCCGATCGCGGCGGCGACGTCGCGCACCCGGGTCGCCGTTTCGGCGCTGACGGTGCCGTTGCCGCGCAGCGAGTGCGAGGCGGTCGCGAGCGAGACCCCCGCGGTGCCGGCGACGTCCTTGAGAGTGACCCGCGCCTTGCGGCTCACGCCCGAGCTCCCCGACGATCACTGACTGACGACACGGCCATGAAGCGTTTCAGATCGCAGACGCGATCGCCTTGTCACCATGGATAAGCGTGATTGGCCCAAGGGCCGTATGAAGACCAACGAAGCGGCGGTATTTTTCCCGCCAATCCGGGCCATGGAACGTTTCATGTGGCCCGGGTGGTCCCTGATCCCGACCGCCGAGGTAGCGCCAAGATGTCAACTAGCGCCGCAGCACCCTCCGCGTCCAGCACCGACGGCCCTCCGGTAAAGGCCTACACGCGAAACGCCACCGGCCTCGTTCGCGAGGCCAGATTGATCGATCAGATCGCGCTTAACCTGGGGGCCAACACGCCGCTGACGTCGGCACTGGCGGTCGGACTGTTCACGATCGCCGCATTCCCGCGGATGAACGTCTACATCGCGCTGCTGGTACCCGCGCTGCTAAGCGTCCCGATCTGGATCACGTGGTCGCTGTTCGCCGCGACATTTCCGAAGACCGGCGGCGACTACATCTATAACTCGCGCATCTTGACTCCCGCGATCGGGCTTGGAGTGAACCTGGGATTCATGTTCGCCTCCGTCCTGTCGGCCGGGTTCGCGGCGAGCTTCCTCCCGGAGCTGGCGATCAATCCGACGCTACTGATCATCGGAACGGTCACCCACAGCCACTCGATCTCGAACTTCGCCGGCAATTTTGCGGTCTCCGACCACTGGGGTGTGTTCCTTACCTCGGTCGCCGGAATCCTCCTTCTCTGTGTGCTGGGGGCGATCCGCTCGAAGCTGGTCTTGCGGGTGATGTCCTTGATGGTCGGGATCTTCGCCGTGGCGGCCATCATCGACATCGTGATCCTGCTGTTCACGAGCAACAGCAGCTTCATCCACACCTTCAACCATTATGCGGGTGCCGGGGGCTATCAAAAGGTCGTCCACGCCGCAGCCGGCAAGGGCCTCTATCCGTCCGAGGGCGGGTACTCGTTCAAGCAGACGCTCGGAGCGATGTTCGTCTGGGTCGGGTTCTCGATCTGGGTCTGGTACGGCGCCTACATCAACGGGGAGGTGCGCCGCGCCGGCGACCGCAAGCGCATGCTCACGAGCGTCGTCGGCTCGGGCGTGCTGCAGACCGTGTTCGTGCTGATTTCGATCTTCGTCTTCTATCACGCGATCGGCCAGGACTTCGCGATCTCCGCCGCCGCGGGCAACCAGTCGACCGGCGTCGCGACGTTCCCCTACTACGCCGCGCTCGCGACCGGCAACTCGGTCATCGCGGTCGTGATCTCGGTCGCGTTCCTACTGTGGGCGCTTCCGGTACTGAGTGCGATCATCGCGCCGATCAGTCGCGGCCTGTTCGTGTACTCATTCGAGCGGCTGCTGCCGCCTTGGGTGTCGCGCGTAAATCCGAAGACGCACACGCCGGTGTACGCGATCGCCATAACGGCGTTCCTGGCGGTGCTCGACTCGGCGTTCAACTCGTTCAATGCCAACTTCTCGGTCGCGCTCACGCTGGCGGAGCTGCCGGGGTTCTTCGTGATGTTCTTCGTCGCGATTTCAGCGCTGGTGATGAGGCGCCGGCGGCCCCAGCTTTACAACGGGTCGCAAGCCGACTGGAAGATCGCGGGAGTCCCGGTGCTCCCGATCGCCGGCGCGCTGTCGGTCGTGATCAGTGCCGGCTTGATCGTGCTCCCGTTCTTCTATCAGAAGCAGCTTGGCCTCAACTCACATTCCTGGCTGCCGACCGCGACCGCGATCGCGCCGGTCGCCGCGATCGTGATCGGGGTCATCTGGTGGTACATCGCGAGGGCGCGCAACCGAGCGCACGGGATCGACCTGAACCTCTTGTACAAGACGATCCCGCCGGACTGATCGGCGCGCTCGAGCTCAGGCGCAGACGACCGACGGCGCGGCCGATGGAGACGACGGAGCAAAGGTTCGAGTTCGGCTACGAGCTGATCACCTGGGAGTTCGGCGAGCAGCCGGCGGCACACGGCCTCGAGGTGATCGCAGCCGAGGGCTTCGGCTGCTTCGAAGCCCTGCTGGGGGACACGCTCGGCGCCGACTTCTCGCGCCGGGTGATGACGCTCGGCTACCCAACGCTGCCCGAGACCGTATCGGATGTCCAGCTACTCGATCGGCTTGCGATGCTAACCGACGCTCCGCGGGAGCACGGCATCCGTCTCGCGTCGCTGTTCTGCGACGGCGAGTGGGTCAACCCGCACACTTGGGCACACGAGCTGGCGAAGGCAAAGGTGGTCGCGCACATCCTGCACAGCGTCGGCGCGCGGATCTTCGTATGCGGCGGCGGCCCGCCACAGCTCGGCCGGCCACGGTCGGCCGCGGACTACGCGGACTTCGCGCAGCGCCTGCACGAGCTCGGCGCCCACAGCGCGGAGCTCGGGATCCGGACCGTGTACCACCCGCACATCGACACGTTCGTCGAGACGCGCGAGCAGCTCGACCGCCTGATGGATGTGCTCGACACCGGCCTCGTCGGGCTCTGCATCGATCCGGCCCACTTCCAGGTCAAGCGCGAGGACCCGGTCGACATCTTCAGGACCTACGCGTCGGCGATCGACTACGTGCACCTGAAGGACTGCACCGGCGACGAATCGACGCTCACCGGCTATGACCGTTACCTGGCGTTCAGCGCGCTCGGGACCGGAATCATCGACCTGAAGGGCATCACCGCCGCACTGCTCGCCTCCGGCTACGACGGGCTCGTGATCGTCGAGCTCGACTATTCCGAGGATCCGGACGGCACCTGCCGCCAGAGCGCCGCCTACATCCGCGAGACGCTCGGCTTGACGCTCACCCTTGCCGGGTCAACGAGAGAAAAGGAAGGATGAGCTTTGTTCACCACGCTCAGCCCGATCGACGTTGCGCTTGATGTCAGCTTTGCCGAGTCGGTGGCACTCGCAGCCAAGGCCGGCTTCGACGCGGTCGATCTCTCGATGGAGGAGCTCGTCGACTCACCGGCCGCGCTCAGCGCGTCGGAGATCGAGGAGAAGCTCGCACAGGCGGAGCTGCGCGCAGGCGGCTGGTGGCTGCCGATCGAGTACCGAGAGGATCAGATCACCTACGAGGCCGGGCTGGAGGTGTTCGCTCGAGCCGTGCCGCTGGCCGAGCAGGTCGGCGCGATCTGGTGCAACACGTGGCTGATTCCGTTCCACGACGAGCTCGACTACGCCGCCAACCTGACGCTGCACGTGGAGCGGCTGCGGCCCGTCGCGGCGACGCTGGGCGAGCACGGCTGCGTGCTCGGGCTCGAGTTCGTCGCGCCGAAGACGCTCCGGGTCCCGCACCCCTACGAGTTCGTCTCGACGATCCCGCAGACGCTCGAGCTGATCGATGCGATCGGCGAGCCGAACGTCGGGGTGCTGCTCGACTGCTGGCAGTGGTACACGTCGCACGGCACCCCCGAGGAGCTCACCTCCCTGACCGCCGATCAGGTCACCTACGTGCACGTCAACGATGCGCCGGCCGGGCTCGAGATCGATCAGCAGATCGACAACCAGCGGATGCTGCCCGGAGCCACCGGAGTGATCCCCGTCAGGACCTTCCTGGAGGCGCTGGTGGGCATGCGCTTCGACGGGCCGGTGGCGGTCGAGCCGTTCAACGCCGAGTTCAACGAGCTCGAGCCCCACACGCGGGTGCGCATTGCGATGGCCAGCCTGTCCGCCACGTTCGCCGAGGCGGGGGTCGCACTCGCATGAGAAGGAACGGCGCCACGCTGGGGGCCGGCCACCGGCCCAAGCTGTCGATCGGCTCGTGGGCGTTCGGCATCTACTCGGAGCGTCCGCTCCCGTTCGAGCAGGTGCTCGACCGGGTCAGCGATCTCGGCTTCGACGGGATGGAGCTCGGCGCGTTCGAACCGCATCCCGATCCGCTCACGTGCGCCGGCGCGGGCGCGCGGGCCGCGCTGCGCGAGACGTTCGACCGGCGCGAGCTGGCCGTCTCGGCGGTCGCCGCCGACTTCGGCAGCGAGGGCTTCCTGACGGTCGATGAGCCCCACGAGTACCTCGCGGCGATGGACAGAAACCTGGAGTTCACGCGCGCCCTCGGCGCCGGGAGGCTGATCATCAACACTGTCGACCCGCCCGAGACCCCTCACACGGTCGGGCAGGCGCTCGCGCGTGAGCGCCTGCTCGAGACCTGGGGCGAGGCGGCGAAGCGCGCCGCCACGGCCGGCGTCACGCTCGCCTGGGAGTTCGAGCCGTGCTGGGCGTTCAACGAACCCGAGCAGATCATCGAGCTTGCGCACGCGCTCTCGGGGCCGGGCTTCGGGGTGTTGTACGACACCGCTCATGCGCATGCCGTGGCGGCGGTCGGCGCCCGCCATATCGGCGGGGCGAAGCCGCTCGCCGGGGGGCAGGTGGAACTGCTCGAGCGCCTGCGCGGCACGATCGTGCATGTCCACCTGCTCGACTCGGACGGCAGCATCCACGAGGGTAAGGACAGCACGGAGCGCACGACCGTGCACATGCCGTTCGGCCAAGGAAACGTTGCCTTCGACGAGGTGATCCCGGCACTCTCGCGCGCCGGCGGGCTGACCGAGTGGTGGACCGTCGACCTCTGCTTCTGGCCGGATGCCTGGGAGGCGACGGCGGCTAGCAAGCAGTTCGTCGACGGGCTGCTGGCGTGCACGGAGCTACCGTGACGAAGATCGCGCTGAGCACCTGGACGTTCGCGATGACGCCGTACGACCAGCATCCGGAATCGTTCGAGTCCGTCCTCGACCGTGCCGCGCAGCTTGGTTTCGACGGCGTCGAAGTCGGCCTGTTCGCACCGCATCCGACTCCTGCCGAGCTGGACAACAAGGCTAAGCGTGAGGCCTACCGGGCTGCACTCGACGCGCGCGGGCTCGGGCTGGCGGGGGTCGTCGCGAATTTCACCGAGTGCCCCAGCATCCTCACGGGTGCCGACAACTCGCCATTCCTGGAGGCCCTCGACGAGCAGCTCGAGATCTGCTCGGACATCGGCGCCGACATCCTCCGGCTCGAGATCACCGACCCCCCGCAGGTGATGCGCGGGCTCGATTATGAGCTCGCGTACTCGCGGTTGATCGACACCTGGAACGAGGCAGCCGGGCACGGACAGGCGCACGGTGTCCGGGTCGGCTGGGAGTTCGAACCCGGCACACCCTTCAACGCCCCCAGCGAGATCCTCCGGATCGCGCAGGACATCGAGCACCCGTGGTTCGGGATCATCTATGACACCACCCAGGCGCATAACTGCGCACTCGGCCGCGGCCAGATCGCCGACGAACCCGAGACGCTCCCGGGTGGACAGCTCGAGTTGTTGCGCCGGCTCGCCGGCCGGATCTCGCATCTCCACCTGATCGACTCCAACGGCACGCTCGCCGAGGGCGGGTTCAGTAACCACATCCCGTTCGGCGAGGGCGACGTCGACTGGAACGCCGTCATCCCGGCGCTGCTCGAGGCCGGCTCCGGCGACGAGTGGTGGACGGTCGACGTGTGCTTCCGCGAGAACGCCTGGCCCGTGTTCGAGCACGGCCTCCCGTTCCTGCAGAAGATGCGCGAGCGCCACTGCTGAGCGGACCGGCCACGCTCGCCGCCACATGACCGCAGACCCGCACCCCCCCGCCTGAGCACCGCGGCCGGCAGTTCGCGTTCGGCTGCCAGTGATGCCGCGAGCACCGACAACCCGGGACAGGAGGAACATGACGACCAAGAATCAGATGGCTCAGAAGTTCTCGTTCGGATATCAGCTGATCACCTGGGACTTCGGTCCGCTCTCGCGCCTCGAGCACGGGCTCGCCGAGGTCGCAGCCCAGGGCTTCGGCTACTTCGAGCTTCTGCTCGGCGACACACTCGGATCCGACTTCGCCCGACGGTGGCTGACGCTCGGCCCGATCACCGAGCCAGAGGTAATCTCCGATTCGCAGATCTTCCGCCGGCTCGAGCTCGTTGCGGGGGCGCAGGGCGCCCACGGGATCAGGCCCTCGTCGGTCTACGCCGACGGCGAGTGGACGAACGAGCTACTGTGGCCGACCGAGTTTGCGAAGGTCAAGGTGCTGACCCGTTTCCTGCAGGGCTGCGGCGCGACAATCCTCGCGACCGGCGGCGGGCCGCACCACCAGGAGCACGCAGCGCAGGCTGCCCCGAGCTATCAGGGGTTCGCGGCCAAGCTGCACGAGATCGGCGCGTTCACGGCGAGCTGCGGCGTCCGAACCGTGTATCACCCGCACCTCGACACGTTCGTGGAGACGCGCGAGCAGCTCGACCGCCTGATGGATGTGCTCGACACCGGCCTCGTAGGGCTCTGCATCGATCCGGCCCACTTCCAGGTCAAGCGCGAGGACCCGGTCGACATCTTCAGGACCTACGCGTCGGCGATCGACTACGTGCACCTGAAGAACTGCACCGCCGACGAGTCAACCGTCAGCGGCTACGACCGCTATCTGGCGTTCAGCGAGCTCGGAACGGGGATCATCGACATCAAGGGGATCGCCGCGGCGCTCCTGGCGGCGAACTACGAAGGCATAGTCACCGTCGAGCTCGACTACTCGGACACACCGGACGAGAGCTGTGCGCGCAGCGCGGCGTACATCCGCGACGTCCTGGGCCTGGAGCTTGTCGTCGAGTGATGACCGCCGAGCGCTCACCGCGGTCCTCGCTACAGGCACCGCCGTACGCCGGCCGGACCCCGGCGATCGGCCGGATCGTCTGGCTGTGCGTCGCGGTGACGTTCATCGAGCCCGTCTTCTACGGCGTGCTCGCGCCGCTGCTGCCCCGCTTCACGCACGAGTTCGGGTTTTCCAAGCAGGGCGCCGGACTGCTGGTCGCCTCGTACATGGTCGGGATGCTCGGCGCGATGGCGCCGCTGCGCCGCTTGCTCGGCCGCGTGGCTCCGCGCCTGGCCGTGATCGCCGGCCTGCTCGTGATGGCGGGCGCCACCACCACGTTCGCGCTGGCGGACAGCGCGCCGGCGCTCGTGATCATCCGCGGCGTCCAGGGCTTCGGCGCCGGCATCGCCTGGCTGGCGGCGCTCGGTTGGCTGCTCGACATCGTCCCCGAACCGGACCGGGGCCGGATCCTCGGCAAATCGCTCGCCACTACGTTCGTCGGGTCGGCGCTTGGCCCGCTGGTCGGCGCGCTCGTGCTCGCCGTCGGGGCGCTGCCGACGCTGCTGACCGTGTCGATCTTCGGCGTCGCGCTCAGCCTCGCGGCCGCGCGCATGCCGGGCGAGATGCCGCCGCGCCGGGCCGCCGCGCCCGCGGCGGCCACGGCGCTGCTGACGCGGCCTGGCCTCGCGATCCTCGCGCTGCTGACGGCGGTCTCGATGGGGACCGGCGCCCGGTTCGTCCTGATCCCGCTACAGCTGTCCGCCGAAGGCGTCGGAGGCCGCGGGATCGCGTTCACCTTTGCGGGCGTCGCGATCGTGATGGCTGCGTGCGCACTGCTCACCGGCCGGGTGGTCGATCGACGTGGCACCACCGCGCCGATGCTGATCGGAGCAGCGGTGTCGGTCGTCCTGCTGCTTGGCCTGTCGCGCACCAACACGGCACTCAGCACCGCGCTCGTGGCGGTCTCGATCGGCTTCGGGCTGCAGCCAACCGCGACCGCGGCGATCCTGCGCCTGACCGCGATGAGCGATCGCCTCGGCGTCGACAGCGGCACCTCCCTGTCGTACGTGAACCTGTGCTGGACGGGCGGCTACCTGGTCGGGTCGCTGACGGCAGGCTGGGTCAGCCAGCGGGCCTCCGACGCGGCCGCGTGGGTGGTGCTCGCGTGCGTGTGCGCGGCCGCCGGCGCGTTGTTCGCCTTCACCCGTTGAACTGTCGTAAGTGAGAGGACAGAGATGATCATCAGACCGGCGGCGGACGAGATTCCTCAGATCGGCGTCGGGATGCTGGGGTACGCGTTCATGGGCAAGGCCCACTCCAACGCATACAAGACGCTCCCGTACATGGCTTGGCCGCCGCCGCTGCGGCCCGTGCTCGTGGCGATCGCCGGCCGCAACCGCGCAGCCGTCAGCGAGGCGGCGCAGCGCTACGGGTACGCCGACGCGGTCGGCGACTGGCGCGCGCTGATCGCCGACGAGCGGATCCAGCTGTTCGACAACTCGGGGCCGAACAATCTCCATGCCGAGCCGACGATCGCGGCCGCGCGCTCCGGCAAGCACGTGTTGTGCGAGAAGCCGCTCGGGCGCACCCCGCAGGAGAGCTACGAGATCTGGAGTGCGGCCGCGGCCGCCGGGGTGAAGCACATGTGCGCGTTCAACTACCGGTTCGTCCCGGCCGTGGCGCTGGCTCGAGAGTTAGTCTGCGCGGGCGAACTCGGCGAGATCTACCACTTCCGTGCCCGCTATCTGCAGGAGTGGCTCATCGACCCGCAGTTCGAGCGCGTGTGGCGGCTCGATAAATCGGTCGCCGGATCGGGCGCGCTCGGCGACCTCGGCGCCCACATCATCGATCTGGCGCGCTTCCTGGTCGGCGAAATCGCGTCGGTCTCCGGGTTGACCCGGACGTTCATTCCCGAGCGGCCCGGCGGCCGGGTTGACGTCGACGACGCTTTCGAGGCAGTCGCCGACTTCGAGTGCGGTGCGATCGGAACGCTTGAGGCATCGCGTCTGTGCCAGGGCAGAAAGAACGCGATGACGTTCGAGATCAACGGTTCGAAGGGTTCGATCGCGTTCGACCTCGAGCGACTGAACGAGCTCCAGGTCCACGTGGTCGGCTCGAACCCCGGCGCATCCGCGCAGGGCTTCCGGCAGGTGCTGGTCAGCGAGGCCTACCACCCTTACTGGGCGTGGTGGTGGCCTAGAGGGCACATCATCGGCTGGGAGCACACGTTCATTCACGAGATCCACCACCTGCTGAGCGCGATCGCGACCGGCGGCGAGGTGAAGCCGGTCGGCGCCGACTTCGAGGACGGTTACCGCGCGGCCGAGGTCTGCGACGCGATCGCGCGCTCGAGCGAGACGGGCGAGCGCCAGGCGATCGGCTACCAGACGCTCTGAGCCATGCACCTGTCCATGCACAACTGGATGCGGGTCGAGCCATTGGACCGCACGTGCGAGCGTCTCGCCGCCTGCGGGTACGAGAGCATCGAGATCATGGGCGAACCGGAGGCGTACGCCGACCGGCCGCGCGTGCGGGAGACGCTCGCTCGCCACGGGATCCGCTGCTGGGGGTCGGTGACGCTGATGCTCGAGCAGCGCGACCTCGTCCACGCTGACGCTGGCAAGCGCGCCGAGTGTGTCGCCTACGTGAAGGACTGCATCGACCTGACCGCCGATCTCGGCGGCGAGGAGCTGACGGTGGTGCCGACGCTGATAGACAAGATGACGCCGACCGCATCCGCCGAGCAGGAGTGGGAGTGGGCCGTTGCCGGTCTGCGTGACGTGTACGAGTACGCCGGGCCCAAGTCGGTGCGCCTTGCGATCGAGCCGCTCAATCGCTTCGAGACCTACTTCATCACCCGTGGTGCTCAGGCGCTGGCGCTGGCCGAGATCGTAGGCGCCGATTGCGGCGTTTGCCTCGACTGTTTCCACATGAACATCGAGGAGGTCGATTCGCTGGCGGCGATCAAAGACGCCGGACCGCGGCTCGCGGACGTGCACATCGCGGACTCGAACCGGATGGCGGCGGGCATGGGCCATTTCGACTGGCCGGCGATCGTCGCGGCGGTCCGCGCCGCCGGCTATGACGGGGCGCTGACCGTAGAGTTTCTGCCGTCGATCGACCGGACTCCGGTCAACCCATACCCGAACTCGCTCGAGGTGCCCATCCCCGGAGGCCTCGTGCAGCCGATCGTGGATCACGGATCGGAAGTCGTCACTGACGAGTTCTACACCTGGCTCGTCCAATCCACGGCGGATACGCTGCTGCCCCTGATCCGGTAGTGCGATAGCCGCGCTGACCGTCCGGGAGGCCAGTGGTCGGACCAATGTTGTAAGCTCGGCGAGGACCTGGCGACGCTCGGAGGGAACATGGACTATCGGCAGTTGGGCCGCTCGGGCCTGCGGGTCTCGGCGCTGACTCTGGGGACGATGACGTTCGGCGGCCGGGGGGAGTTTCGCCCGGTGGGCGACACCGACGTCGAGGGGGCGCGGCGGCAGGTCGACATGGCGCTGGAGGCAGGGGTCAACGTGATCGACACGGCCGATGTGTACTCGGAGGGGCTGTCGGAGGAGATCGTCGGCGAGGTGCTGAAGGGGCGGCGCGAGGACGTGCTCGTCGCCACCAAGGCGCGCTTCCCGATGGGCCCGGGCCCGAACGACGAAGGCCTGTCGCGACATCATCTGATCCGGGCCTGCGAGGCGAGCCTGCGCCGCCTGCAGACCGACCACATCGACCTCTACCAGATGCACGAGTGGGACGGGCTGACGCCGCTGGATGAGACCGTCGCCGCGCTCGATCATCTCGTGAGCAGCGGCAAAGTGCGCTACGTGGGGTGCTCGAACTTCGCCGGCTGGCAGGTGATGAAGGCGCTCGCCGCGGCCGATCGAGCCCTCGCCCCCCGGTTCGTCAGCCAGCAGGTCTACCTGTCCTTGCAAGAGCGCTCGGCCGAGTACGAGATCGTCCCCTCGGCAATCGACCAAGGCCTCGGCCTCCTCATCTGGAGCCCGCTGGCGGGCGGCCTCCTCTCCGGCAAGTACCGGCGCGGGCAGCCCACGCCGCCGGGCACGCGCCACGCAGGTGAGTGGAACGAGCCGCCGGTGTACGACGAAGAGAAGCTGTACGACACGATCGAGGCCTTGGTCGCGATCGCCGAGGACCACCTGGTCTCGGCCGCTCAGGTCGCCCTGGCGTGGTTGCTGACCCGGCCGGGCGTCACCAGCGTGATCGTCGGCGCGCGCACCGACGAGCAACTGGCCGACAACCTAGCCGCCGCGTCGCTCGAGCTGACCGCGGACGAGCAGGCACGCCTGGAGGCGGTCAGCCGCCCGCCACTCATCTACCCGTTCTGGCATCAGCGCGACTCGGCCCGGGACCGCCTCGGCCGAGCCGACCTCTCGCTGATCAGCTCCCATCTGCACGACGAACCGTGAAGATCCACCCCGTCGGCGTCGCTATTCCCGTTTGAGCGAGATCGCCAGGTCGGGTTTGACGATGGAGGCGACGTACCTCGGCCAGACCATCGCTCCGTGGGTGCGGAAGTTGACTACTTCGCCATCGTTCGCGTCGAACGAATGGTCTTGGCTCGCGTGTCGTGATGTGACAACCACCCCGCCGAAGGGTGTTGCGGGCGCGCGTCGCCTTCGAATTCCTGCGATCAATCGTCCGCTGTCGAACATAGCGGACCCCGCCCGCCACCCGAGCCCAAGCGCGTTGAGGACGTGGCCATGTCAGCGAGGTGACGTCGGCGATCGAGAAGTGTGGTGATGCGTTCATCCCTGCAAACCGGGCGGATCCGGGCAGAACGCGGCGGGAGTCACAGCCAGCACAGCTCCGGAGCGCTTCTGTTGCATTCGTGGCGAATCTGCGCGGCAAGATGACCGCGAGCGTTCGTCCAAACCAACGAGGGATCTAGCCTTCGCCACGGCTGGTTCCTCCAATATGTGATTGTGGGCCGCCGCGCGGTTGCACCCGCGCGGCGTGAACGTCACCCCACCAACCGCGTGGGGGGTCCGGCCTCTTCTACACCGCAGGCCAGTCGGACGCCCAATCCATATTGTCTATCCGAAGGAAACGATGCGTGACTCTCGTGAACTGCTCGCTTCCTCCGCTGTCACATCCTCACAACGCCGCCCGTTTACGCGACACCCTCGTATTTCCGGTCAACTGACCACGCCCCACGCCGCCCGCGACGCCGGCGGTATCGCAGGATGCTGGATCTGTCAGCATGATCTAGCGAGAATCACCGAACAGTCACGCCGACGAAGGGATCCTGGTGGAATCGCATCTCAGCAGCCGTCATCGCGACACGGTCGAGAAGATCTTCAGCCATCCACCGAGCCGAAACATCGAGTGGCGTGAAGTCGTGTCGCTGCTGGAGACGGTTGGAACCGTCACGCACGAGCACAACGGCAAGCTCAAGGTTGCGCTTGGTCCAGAGACCGAGGTCCTTCCCTCGCCTCACGGCAAGGACGTCGACGTGCAGATCTTGGTGGATCTGCGGCGCATGCTCAAGCAGGCAGGTTTCGCGCCAGACGAATCTGTTGTGACCCCCGACGAGCGCTCACGGGATCATGGCGACGGCCAGTGGGGCGAGCCCACCTAGGCACCCGACCCAACGTGGGCCGTCTCATTGGGCCGGTGGGGGACGCTACAGGCAAGCATGACTACCTCTGAGCCTGATCGTCGGTCGATCGTGTTCACGGCCGCGTCGGTGGCTGAGAACTATGAGCTGCGTCTCGCGCCGGTCGTCTTCGAGCCGTGGGCGGCGATCCTGGTCGAGGTGGCGGGTGTTAGATCCGGTGACCGTGTGCTCGATGTCGCCAGCGGCACCGGCGTCGTTGCCCGTCTCGCCGCGTGCCGCGCCGGCCCGGGCGGTAGCGTTCTCGCCACCGATGTGAGCGGTGTGATGCTCGCGCACGCCGCGACGCGGACTGTGTCGCCGGACGCCGCCGCGATCGAGTACCTCGAGGCGCCGGCGACTCAGCTGAGGGCTCTCGATGCCGACTTTGACGTCGTTCTGTGCCAGCAGGGAATGCAGTTCTTCGGCGATCGGCTCGCCGCTGCTGGGGAGATACGCCGGGTGCTGCGCACCGGCGGTGTCGCGGGCGTGGCGGTATGGGCCGAGGGCCACCGTCTCGAACCTTTCGACGATTACACCGACGCGCTGATCGCCGCTGACGTTGAGTCGCCCTTCCCGGGCGCCTACGAATCCTCTAGCTATGTGATGGGCGCAGACGAGCTCGAGGCGTTGCTCGCTGCGGCCGGCTTTGTGGGTGTAGAGGTCTCGATCGTCGAGCACACGATTGTCTGGCCGGATTCGAACGCCGCCGCCGCCGGGATCCTGGGCACGCCGTTCGGGCCCCTCGTCGCCGGCCTGCCTCACGAGCGCCGCGAGGCGCTAATGATCGAGCTGGCCAGCCGCGCCGGCGACCGCAGCGATCAGCCCGTGCGGCGCTCGTCGCACGCTGTCATTGCCCGCGCGACAGCCTGAGCTTCGAACCCTTGGCGCGCGGTCGATGTTGGCTGTCCGGTCTTCGCTCCGCGCGGCAGCTGCGGAGTCAACGGCACGGCGGTCGATCGTCACCTATCGTGCCGTGGCAGCGGGATAGGCTGCGTGATCTCTGATGACCGCGATCGAGATCGCCAAACTGAATCCGGAGGACCGCCCCGTCTGGGAGGAGCTGTTCCGCGGCTACAACGAGTTCTACGAGCGCACCCTGACCGCAGAGGTGGCGGACCGGGCCTGGGCCGCGTTCCTCGAGGACACGCGCATGCACGCCCTCGGCGCCAGGGTCGATGGCGGGCTCGTTGGCATCACGCATTTCCTGGAGCACGCCAGCACCACCTCGGCCGACGTCTGCTACCTCCAGGATCTGTTCACCGCGACGGACGCGCGCGGCCAGGGCGTGGGCGGCGCGCTGATCGCGGCCGTCGTGCAATGGGCGCGCGCCCGGGACTGCGCGAAGGTCTATTGGTCGACGCACGAGACGAACGCCACCGCGCGCCGCCTGTATGACCAGGTCGGCAACTATCTCGGGTTCATCCGGTACGAGATCAAGCTGTAGATCGCCCGGATGGGGCGGGCGAGGTGTGCCACCCGTCTTGGGGACAGCTCAGACCATCACATTGACGCCGTCAGTCTTCGTCGGCGACGATCGAGCCGACTCGTTCCCCGATCGTTCGATCGCGCGCGTAGACGATCGCGCCCCAGATCAGCGCCACGACCACGACCCCGGCCGCGATCGCGGGGTAGTGGTCAAACGGCGCGGGCTGTCCCGGCTTGACCAGCTCATAGATCGGGTACCCGATCGCCGCCG